>Ga0209404_10000257_pt1 | contig 43441 bp, 55 predicted proteins | sample TroAtlMetagenome_2_FD_187447 | JGI IMG/M metagenome (GOLD analysis project Ga0209404, IMG submission 187447) | Marine eukaryotic phytoplankton communities from Atlantic Ocean - Tropical Atlantic ANT8 Metagenome (SPAdes) (version 2) | ecosystem: Environmental > Aquatic > Marine > Oceanic...
AATCGATGCATAATTATAGATGGTTATGGATTCACATGATGGCTTTAGGAAAAGAATATACGTATAGATACGGTAAAGAACATTTAACAATTAAAAAGTTAGGTAAACTATTAGAAAGATTACCTCACAATATTCCAAGATCAATGATGACTGAATTTCCTCAATGTATGCCAGATGAATATAAATCTGATAATATTGTTGAAGCATATCAATCATATTATATAAATGAAAAAGCTAGTATAGCTACTTGGAATAAAACCCGTGCACAGCCGGAGTGGTTTAATGCCCAGATATGATTTTTTAAATACAGAGACAGGTGAAGTAAAAGAATACACTATGTCTTGGAAAGAACTAGATCAATTCAAAGAAGATAATCCGCATTTAAAACAGCAGATTTCTTCATTGAATATGATAACTGGTAAAGAAGGAGCAACGCTCAAAAAAGCAGGTGATGGCTGGAAAGAAGTTCAAGATAGAATTAAATCCGGACTCCCACCAAGATTAAAAGGTAACATAAGGTCCAAATAATGAATAAAATCGAAACACAATCAGATCAATCTAGATTTCAAAATAAAAAAATCAAAGATCAATCAGAAGAAATCAGAAAACAAGCTGAGTTGATCGAAAAACTAATGAAGGAATAAATGGAAAGTATTTTAGATAGAGATGATTATAGAACCTTTACTCAAAAAGTTCAAATCTTAGAGAGTAAAGGATATGATCTACCTCATATGGTAGAAAAAATTAAAGACAAATTTAAAGTAACTATTCATGGTGAACATGATATAGCTACTTTGGATAAACTCTGTGATGATTGAATTAGAACTCAATAACGAAGATTATAGTCTTAAGCAGATTACTAAAGAATCTGGTAGAGTTTATGTTGATGATGAAGGGAATTCATATCCTAGTGTAACTACGGTATTATCCATTCTCAGTAAACAAGCAATCATGGAATGGAGAGCGAGAGTAGGAGAAGAAGAAGCTAATAGAATATCTTCAAGAGCTGTTACTCGGGGAAATAAAGTTCATGATATGATAGAAAATTATATCTTAGGTAAAGAAGTTAATGAAGATCATTTACCCTCATTAGCTAACTTTAAAGAGATAAAACCTATTATTGATGCGAGCTTAAGTAAGGTTTATGCAACAGAAAAAAGAATGTATAGTAAATATTTAGGCGTTGCAGGAACAGTGGATTGTGTTGGTGTTTGGGATAATAAAATAAGTATTATCGATTGGAAAACATCAGCTAAATTTAAAAAGAAAGAGTGGGTTCATAATTACTTTATGCAAGCTTCCGCATATGCTATTATGTGGGAAGAAAGAACAGGACAACCAATAACTAATTTGGTTGTATGTATTGCAGGTGATGCAGGTCCACAAATCTTTACAGAACATAGAGATAATTGGGATGATCAATTAATTTCTTGTATAAGTGATTATAATCATAGGAAATATAAATGAATAAAACAATTATAAATGCACTTAGAGCATATTATATTGGTGAAGTTGAAAAAGCTAAAGCTAATGTTAATATTTTTCTTGAGAATAGTGTTGGGGTTGGAGAACACCCAGACGTATTAGAATCAGTAACGCAACTTATTGAAAAAATAGCACAATTCGAAGATAATATAGCAGTATTAGATAAGCATTTTAATCAGAGTTTACCAAAGATCTAAGACTAAGTGCATCATAAATAGATGCATGAATAGGAATATTTTACAAATAATATTGGAGGCCAAAGGAAACAAAGGCCTTACAATGTTTGATATAGACGAAACACTCTTTCACTCCAAAGCGAGAGTAAAGGTTGTGAAAGATAAAAAGATTGTGAGAGATCTTGATAATGTTCAGTTTAATTCCTATAAACTAAAGCCAGGTGAAGAATTTGATTTTGGTGAATTTAAATCAGCTAAGATTTTTAACCAAACTTCTACACCAATAGCTAAAATGATTGCTAAAGCAAAGGCAATCATAAAAAATGCAGTTGCTAAAGGATCTGATGTTATATTTGTGACAGCGAGAGCTGACCTAGATGATCGAGAATTATTCTTAGATACATTTAGAGCACAAGGAATCAAAATAGATAATGTACATGTGGTTAGAGCAGGTAACATTGGATTAGACTCAGCAGCAGCTAATAAAGAAGTCGTTTTTAGGAAATATCTTAAAGACGGAAAATATAAACGAATAAGACTATTCGATGACCATGTCGAAAATTTATATGCACTTCTAAAGTTAAGGGATGAATTTCCAGATGTAACTTTCGAAGCTTATAGGGTGAAAAAAGATGGTTCAACGAAAAAAATGAGATAAATTATTATGCCGACAAAATTAAAACCATCGAGTGCTACATACAATAGAGCAACAGGTAAAACTACTATTGAGCACCACTATATAAAAGGGGTTAGTAAAGAAGAATTATTTAAGGAATTAAATAATCATAATACGAAGCCAAAGATAAAACAGAAAGTAAGAAATGAACTTACAAGACGCGGGATCGGAATAGTCTGGAAAGAACGGACTAACGATGACACACAAGGAACTTAAAAAAATGGGATTAGTAGCTTCTAATAAACAAATAAAAGAACAATATAGATTGTTATTTGGAATGCTAGTAATAGGAATATTAACATACGGGATCAATGGCATTATATAAAGCATTCTCCAATACACATAATGGGGTAAAAAAATGTACATCACAAGGTGTAGGTGGGAGAGGTAGAAGAACAAAGATTTCTATGAGCCATATGAATAAATCTAAAAAACGATCACACAAGAAATATCGTGGACAAGGTAAATAAATTATGTCAAAGTGGATTGGTGGAAAAGGAAGCGATAGGCGGCCGATGAATATTAGTGATAAACAAATGCAAGACAATTGGCAAACTATATTTGGTAAACCAGAACCTAAAGTAAAGGTTAGGAAGGTTACGCCTGTGCATGCGGTCACCCGCGTAGAACCTGATAAAACTAAAAAAATCCCAAGAAAAAACAAATATAAAGATATAAATATATCTGGAGAATAAAAATGGCAGACGATTTATTAAAATTTGATTTTGGTTTTACAGCCGTTGATGAAGATGAAATAGATGCAGTACAAGAAATTACTGCTTCGTCTTCTTCTGCAGCTGCTGAACTAAAAGCAGCGGAGGATAAAGTAGATGATTTGTATAATGCAATATTACCTCTTTTATCCAATCTTAAAATGAATCCTGAAAAGGAATATATAAAGTGGCCAGATCGAACAGCTAAAATAGAAGCTTTCGAGGATCACATAAGGAAAATTATTGAATGAATATAGATAAACTACGTGAACAATTAATTATTGATGAGGGGCAAGTAAATGAAATATATCTTGATCATCTTGGTTATCCCACATTTGGTATCGGGCATTTGGTACTGGAATCAGACCCAGAACACGGAGAAGCTGAAGGGACTTCCGTTTCAGAGGAACGAGTTAAAGATTGCTTCGAAAAAGATGTCCAAACAGTAATTGGTGATTGCAAAAAACTTCATGATGGATGGGACGGTTATCCAGAAGAAGCTAAACAAGTAATTGCTAATATGATGTTTAATATGGGTTATACTAGATTAAGCAAATTTAGAAAACATAATGCCGCACTAGTAAGCGGTGACTGGAAAGAAGCAGCAGTAGAAGGTAGAGATTCCAGATGGTATAATCAGGTCACAAATAGAGCAGAAAGACTCATGACTAGATTAGAAAATATATAAATAACTATTTAGAGGAAATAAAAATGGCAGTATTAAGACTATTAGGATCACAAGGCACTTTAGCCTCAGCATCTAATGTTGGCTTTGCTAAATTAGTTAGAGTATTAAATAACAAAACATCAGTTCAAGTTATAACTCAAAAGAATGCTGGTGGTACAACACTAGCTACAGTCACATTGGCTGCAGGAGAAGTAGCTTATATAGCAAAAGCTCCAGATGATACTTTAACAGGCGTAGCAACTTCACTAGCAGTAAGTGTAGCATTTGCTAACTAAAAATGGCCTATTCTAAGCAGGTCGTTGAAAGATTCGAATCTGTTCTAGCAAACCCAGAAAAACACGCAGTTGGGAGATTCGATCCGAAAGACCCTATGGTGGCAACAGGATTAGCTGGTGCCCCAGCATGTGGTGATGTTATGAAACTAGATTTAAAGCTAGATGATAACGATACTATATTAGATGTCAAATTTAAAACTTACGGATGTGGTTCAGCAATTGCCTCATCTACAACATTTGTTGAAATGCTTAAAGGTAGAACTTTAGAAGAAGCTAAACTCATTAAAGATAAAGAGATAGCTAAAATCTTAGAATTACCTCCTATAAAATTACATTGTTCTGTATTAGCTGAAGAAACAATCAAACACGCAATTGAAGATTGGGAAAAGAAAACAGCTCATAGAAGGCACAATCATGTTAGAGTTAACTGATAGTGCTATTCAGCAACTTTTAATTAAAACAGAAGAAAATGGTAATGATACCATTCGAATAGGTATTACCGGTGGAGGTTGTGCTGGTTATGAATACGTATTCGATTTTGCTCAAGAAGTACACGAAGATGATAACATATTAGACTTTGGTAAGTTTATGATTGTTATTGATCCAACATCAGTACCTTATCTAGAAGGTGCAACACTCGATTACGTAACAGAGGGTATTAACTCCCAGTTCAAATTTGCCAATCCAAATGTCCAAATGGCATGTGGTTGTGGCGTTTCTATCCAATTCTAACCCCAATTTTATTATAAATAGAAGTATGGAAATATTTCAATTGATTGCAGAGGTCGGAGCTCCTATTGCTGGAGCATTAGTAATGGGTTATTTTATCTTTATAATACTCAAGCAAATGATGAGCGGTCTGATAGATCAAGTGAAAACATTAACCATGTTTACTAAAAGTTTAGAAACTAGAGTAGGAACAATGAATAATGATATGATAAAGATAGATTTACTAGTGAGTAGTGCGTTAGATTTAACCCCGCCAATTGATAGAGTAGCCAGAGCAGAAAACTTTGTTGAAGACGGGAAGATAGACGCTAGAAGAGATTAATGTCTGAGTTAGGACAATTAGTTTCAGATTTTGGATTCCCAGTGGTTCTTGCTGTAGGCATGGGTTACTTTATATATTATGTGTGGACTTTTATTACTAATCAAATAGAACCACAACTTGAAAAAATGCACTTTCAATTGATTAGATTGATTGATCAAATAAGGATGCTTGATCAGGATATGATCAGATTACAGCAAAAGGTTAATGTTGTAATTGAATATAGAGAGCGCCAAAAAGAGCTGGAAGATGCTAAAGAAAAGGAAGCTCTCGCGGAGAAAGAAGAAAATGAAGATAAGAAACCTAAGAGATAAATTAGAATTAACTACTCTAATAGGTATTTTTCTATTATCAGTATTGAGTTTAACACCAGCAGCAAATGCAGATGAACTAGTTCATGAATTTAAAAATCCATCATTTAGTGGTATTGGTGCTTCAGCTCATTATTTAACTGTTGAAAACCAAGAAAAATCTAGAAGAGATGCTATAAGAGATGATATTGAAGCTGCTTTAAAACAGGCAGAAAGAGATGCTGAAAATACAACCTTAGCTAAATTTATGCGTAACCTCGAGAGTAGGATATATGCGCAATTAAGTAAACAGCTAGTTGAGAATTTATTTAGAACATGTTCAGCTGAAGCTATAGCAGCTGGAACATGTACTGAAACAACATTTGGTAGTTTTGTATTAGAAGGTAATACAATTACCTATCAAAAAACCATATGTGATGCAAGTTTATGGGCTTGTACTCAAGGCGATGATGTTATTGTTATGACAATTGTGGCTGAAGATGGAACTGAAACACAAATAGTAATACCAATCGGAGCCGGAACAGCTGGATCAGGTGATGGTTAAGAAACTTCTAGGACTTACCCTGCTTATAGGGTTAATACAGGGATGTGCATCTATTGTTCCTCCTGGAGGATTAGATGCAACAAATTGTGTAGATAAATTTGCATGTGTAGAAGAACCAGAAGTAGTTCAAATGCCTACACATAAAGAATTAAAGAATTTACCCTCACCAGAAAAACCAGTTATTGTAGCCGTATACAAATATATGGATAAGACTGGTCAAAGAAAGCAAAAAGGAAATGCAGCTATGTTTAGTACCGCCGTTTCTCAAGGTGGTGAAACAATGCTGATCGATGCATTGAAAAGTGCTGGTGATGGTACGTGGTTTAGAGTAGTAGAAAGAGTAGGATTAGATCATCTAACAAGAGAACGTCAAATCGTACGAACTACTAGAGAGCAGTATAATACAGAGGGGAAAGATGATACAGGTCTTGCCCCACTACTATTTGCTGGAATTATTCTTGAAGGAGGTATCATAGGATTTGATACTAATATTGAGACAGGAGGTGTGGGAGCTAGAACTCTAGGTATAGGTTATTCGCAACAATACCGAAGAGATATAGTTACTGTTTCCCTCCGAGCTGTTAGCACATTGACAGGTGAAATTTTATTAAATGTGCAAGCGTCAAAAACCATTTTGTCGATCGCTGATGGTTATGACGTATTTAAGTTCGTTGATATGGACACTCAACTTGTAGAAATAGAAGATGGGATGACAGAGAACGAATCGGTGACAAGGTCGCTAAGATCAACAATCGAAGCGGCAGTGTTGGAATTAATATACCAGGGGGATGAACGAGGTTTTTGGGAAATTAATTGGCCAGTAGAAAAGATAATAGAAAGCAAAGTTGAAGAAATTATGGACGAAGCTGAAATTATCTATAGTGTACCGGTCGAGGATAATCCTGATGATTTACCTATTGAAGTTCCTACTCCTGATAATTTAGAGGAAATAAGAGGATGAATATTTTAAAAAGATATATCGCATTCAGTCTTTTATTATGCCCGTTAGTTGTGTTCGGTGGAGCAAACGATAATGAGATCGTGCTTGACCAATCCGGTGATACACTTAAATTATACGTAGACCAAATTGGTTACGGTAATAAGATTTGTGGAACTATTTCAAGTGGTGCTTGTGCAACACCTTGGACTTTAACCGGTAATACCGTCACAATGGATATAGATATGATCGGCAACTTAAACCAAGTCTTTGGTCCAACTCTATTTGATAGTACTGACGTTGATTTAAAAATGACAGGTAATTCAAATATATGGGATTGGAACGTAGGTTACGGTGGTAGTGCTGATTCATCTGTTCTAGATGTAGAGATGACCGGATCTTCAAATACTTTCGATATAGACTGGGGTTATTCAGCTTCAGCCGAAAGATTGGATTTTGATTTAGATATAACCGGTGGATCTAATGTTTGGAATATCGATATAAACTCTGACGATGTTACTTGGAACGTAGATGTTATAGGAAGTTCAAATAACTTCTTAACTGCACAATCTGACGGTGGTGATCACGAGATTACTATGGAATGGATTGGAAGTAACGGAGACATTGATATTATTCAAAGTAGCGGTACATGCCCAACAGGTATAACTGGTTGCTTTGGAGTAATCGATGCGGATTTTGATTCAGAAAATGCAATTGTCGACATTAAGCAAAAAGATACTGGCGACTAGTCTAGTATTTAGTTCTATTGCTTTTGCCGACGATATTGGCGATATAACAGAACACAAGGGCAGTGGTGGAATCACTCGCGAAGGTGAGAGTTTCATCACTGAACTTGGATTAGGTGTTCAGCAACTGGATGCTATTGAAACGGCCAAAGGTCGTATTAAATTAACTTTTAGAGATGATACGGTATTAAGATTAGTAGAACATACAGAAGTTGTACTAACTAAATATTATTTCGATCCAAATAATACTCAGAACAATTCTCTTGCTATGAATTTTGTATCTGGGACAGCAAGATTTGCTACAGGTGGATTAGGCTTAGTACCGAAAGAAAATATTGTTATAACAACCCCAACAGCTACTATTGCAGTTAGGGGAACAGATTTTACTACTACTGTGGATGAATTAGGTCGAAGTTTAGTTATACTTCTTCCAGAAACAGAATGTACTATAGATGGAGATTGCTCTCCTTCTGGTGCAATCACAGTAACAAATGAAGGTGGTACGGTATCGTTAACCGAAGCATACCAAGCAACAATGGTATCAAGCTTTGATAAAATACCTACACAACCAGTTACATTAGATAATATAAATTTAAATATGATAGACAATATGTTTATCGTAGCACCACCTCAAGAAATTAAAGAGGCGGTGGAAGAAGAAAGTTCTACTTCAGATACTTCTACTTCTTTATTAGATTTTACTGAACTCGATCAGGATTTATTAAAAGAAGAATGGGAAGAAGAAGATCTAGAGTATACTGAACTTGATATGGATCTATTAGATGTAGATTTTTTACAAGATGTTTTAGTTACAATTGAAGAAGTAAATATATTAAAACGTAGTACAGCAGCAGCTGAACGTGGTTCAGGTTCTGCAAATATAATCGGTACCTCATTAGGTTTCGATAAAGATACACAATATAATACCATTATAGATCAAGGTATGGGTCAAATATGGTTTTATAGAGAAGTAAATGGTATTATCAGTGTAAGAATACCTATAGATAGTAATACAACATTGAGGAGCGAAAATGAAGGTAAAGAAAACCTTATTACTGTTGGCGATGGTCAGTCTATCGTTATCATCATACGTCAAGGCGGGTGATGAACATAATCATATTGAAATAGCTCAAGTTGGGTCTTCAGATAATTTCGATCTGGGGATTGAACAAATAGGCTATGAGAATCATATTAGATTTTCTTTTAGCCACAATAATAATACTGTAAATCTTTTACAACTTGGAAATAAAAACTATATAGGATATACCGATGCATGGGGATCTGGTTATAGTTGGGGTGGAGATTTAGATGGATTAGATAATGAAATAGATATTCGTCAAAAATGTTCTAAGACCTCTTGCAATGCTAATGATTTTCAATTCCATATCTTGGGTGATGATAATACAGTTAAATTTGGGCAAGGATATTCTCTTAATGATAGTACAACCCCAACATGGAGTTATGATGGTAATGAACCAGGTGGAAACTTTGTTAGATTAGATATACATGGCGATGATAATACATTTACTGGAAGCCAAAAGATGGATACGAGTACTATATCACATTCTATAACTGCAAATATATACACAGATAATAATGATGTATATGTAAGACAGGCACAAAATGGAAACAAAACATTTACTCTTACAATTAGAAATTCAGATGGTAATGATGTATTTGTTAATCAAAGAGATAACGGAGCTCACACAGCAACGGTATCATTATTAGGATCACAACCAACAGATTTAATGTTACTCCAAAAAGGAAATACTACACAATCATATAGTTTAACTCAGAATTGTGTAACAGTTGGTGGATGTTCAATTAGCGTAACTCAAGAATAATGTTAAGTAAAGAATATTTCGATTATATTGGTTCATGGTTAAGGTGGTATTATAATGTCTAATTGGATTTTTAATAAGCTTGCTCCTTATGCTATAAGATTTAGAGAATGGTCTAAAGGAAAAACCTGGGTTCAAATACCTTTATGGATTTTGATATTATGGATGTTAGGTTTTGCAAATCCTTATTGGTGTGTTTATCCTGTTTGCTGGATAGTATGAAATATTTAACTTCAATCGGAGCTTGTTTAGCTTTATTAACTTTACTTATCGGTATAAGGGTTATTGATCCAGAACCAGTAGAAAGAGTTAGATTAATCTCTTTCGATTCTAAAATAAATTCCATTCCGGAAACACAATCAGATCAATTAGTTTTACTTAATATAGGTGAAAAAGCTTTAGAGGTAAATGGTCAATGGCCGTGGCCGAGACAATACTTTGCCCAAATGATTTCTGATTTAAGAAATGCAAATGCTGGTATAATTGGTATCACTGTAATGTATCCTGAAGCGGATAGATTTGGTGGTGATGAAGTATTTACATCTTGGGTAAAAGGTAATGGTATTGTATTATCTCAGGTTCCTTCCGCGCGAGGGCGCTCGGACGTGGCCCCGTACGTGGGTACGGCCGTGCTCGGGGAAGGTGATCCGTATGATTTTGCATATGAATATTCTAACTTAGTAACTAATATACCAGCCTTAGAAGAGGTTGCAGAAGGTGTAGGAATGGTAAACAGTACTGTTGAGGTGGATAATTTAGTTAGGAGAATGCCATTAATAACACAAGTTAATGATCAATTATATCCTTCTTTCCCAATGGAAGTAATAAGGGTATTACAACAAAAGATTTCTTATTCTATGAAAGTAAATGAATTAGGAATACAAGATTTAATGATACCACCATATGAACCTATTAAAACAGATACAACAGGTTCTATTTGGATAAATTTTTCAAACCAGTTTGAACAAATTGAGTATTCGGATCCTTTACCCAATCTGCAGGGAAAAACTGTAATTGTTGGTGTGACCGCAGAGGGGATTCAACCCATTCTTTCAACTCCTGCTGGTCCTGCATATCCTCATCAGATCCAAGCTTCTTCTCTTCAAACAATAATGAATGGTGATTCAATTTCTCGTCCTCTGATAGCTGATATCGTGGAAATAGTTCTAGCTGCTCTTCTTGGGTTGGGAATAATTCTAGCTGTTTACTATCTCGATGTTTGGTTAGGTGCGATTGCTTTTGTAGGTTTTGCTGGCGGCGCCGTGCTCGCCTCGAATTTTGCATGGTCCGGTTCCTTTTTCTTAATCGATTGGACTTGGTCATTAGTAGTATCTATATTAGTTTTTGCCCAAGCATCATTTAATAACTTTTATGTACAATTTAAATTAAGACAACAGATTAAGAAACAATTTGGAACTTATGTATCACCAGATCTAGTAAAACAATTACAAAAGAATCCAGGATTATTAAAGTTAGGAGGAGAAAGAAAAGAAATGACTTTCCTCTTTATGGATATATGTGGATTTACTCCAATATCAGAACACTATAAAAATAATGATGACCCAGAAGGATTAGTAGATTTAGTTAATGAATTCTTAGATAAAATGACTAAGATCATTCTTAAGAATGGAGGAACTATTGATAAGTATATGGGAGATTGCATAATGGCTTTTTGGAATGCTCCTTTATTCTGCCCAAACCATGCAGAGTTAGCAGTTAAATCAGCAATAGAAATAGAAGAGGAAATAAATGAACTTAAGAAGGTATATGAAGAACGTGGGTTACCTGATATTAATGTTGGCACCGGTATTAATACCGGAACTTGTATTGTGGGGAACATGGGTTCTGAAACCAGATTCGATTATTCTGTTATTGGGGACGCAGTTAATTTGGCTGCCCGTTTAGAAGCTACTGCGGGAAGAGGAGAATATATTAATAAAAAGACTATTATGTCCAGAGCTACTATGGAACAATTACCAGCTGGTTACCTCTCCGAGGAGCTAGGAACGATACAAGTTAAAGGTAAAGAAGAGAAAATAAGGATATACTATCCATCTAAGATAGATGAATATATGCCAAAAAGTCATATTGATATGAGAAAATAATCTAACTTTTTTGCATTTAGGGGGTTTACAAACCCCTTTTTTTGTGGTATAATGGTACCCATAAAATAAAATAATAAGGAGAAATTATGGAATTTATCGAACTAGAGCACATCGCGACAAGGATACCTGAGCGTGTGGAAATAGATCCTAAGGTAATTAATACCGAGGAAAAAGCATTTAGACATTTAGATAAAGTTATGCCTGAATGGGAATTAGATTTCTTCTTCGAAGGAATAACAAAAGGAGTAAATAATGGCAGCAATTAAAGTTATGGAAAAACAATCCGATTTAAATAACTCTATTTTAGAGGTATTAGATAAAGTGATTGATAAAGTTAACCAATTAGATGATAAACTAGATATGCTAGAAAGCAGAATTAGTGAAGTTAATGGTGATACTTCTGGATTAAGTTCTGAGATAAGTGGTTTAGAAAGCTCGATTTCATCAATAGAATCCAGTGTAAGTTCAATTGAATCACAAATATCGTAACGAAAAGTTCACGAGATTGTGACGAAAAAGGGGTTTACAAGTCCCCTAAAATACGGTATAATGATCGTATATATTTAAAAAATAAGGAGTTTAAATGCAAAAACTAGTAATATCAACCCAATACCGCGAGAACTATGCGGCTCATAACGAGGACTATAACCACGGTGTGGATCAACCACATTGGAAATTTAAAGGTGGTACTACTTACGTAGTTCCTAACTTTAAGGACTTTAATAATGTCCAGGATGTAGTTGCAAAACTTACTGATCTTATTACTTACTCTAATCCAGGTTCGGAAGAGTATATCTTAGATTTTGAGATTGTAGAACAATCCGCTAAGGTTTGCGAATCTTGGGAAACACCTATCCAAGTTTCACAAGATGGTGACAAATTTGTTGCTCTTAAGGTTATTGATAACCGTGAAGATGGTTGGATGAAATCTGAGATCTTAGAAAAAACTGAGGCTTGGACTATGATGCCAGAAGGCGAAAGAAAGGGTTATTCAGATTCTTTCTTAATGGAAGATGGAGACATCGTTGAAGGCCCAGCTGGTCTCAAAGAATGGTTTAATGCTAAGGAGGCAGCGTAATGAGAAGTTCACAAAATTATATAATGACTGCACACGCTGAATGTGCAGGTGATATGCTCGAATTAGAGAATATCAGAAAAGTGGTAAAGATTATGAATAAATCTAATCCTTACAAAAAATTCTATGTTAAATGCCAAGGTCGAGGACCTAGAACTAATCCTTCTATCCTAGATGGAAGAGGGTTTAGAGGATATGATTCTTTCCTTCCACTTAGACATGCAACCCATATGGATGTATACATTTATGAGAAATATCAATGGTAAATGGAATTAAACTTACTCATATTGCAACAGGTTATCCTGAAGAGATCCATTTAAACACGAAAGAAATGCAATTAGCCTTAGACAATACTAACATTAATAAGTCATGGGAAATGCTCTGTACGAGCGTATACGTGCGTCTAGGGATAGGTATAGAAGGTAACTATGAGTTAGAAAGCATAGTGGTAAATGGTAAAGAGAGGCCGTTACATTGAATCTTTTTATAAAAGGTGATATTGATAATAAAGATCTTGTTGAGATTTATATTATCAATGTCTTGAAACATCTTAAAATAGATAGAAGAAAATCAAGTGAAATAAAAATTAACTTTAGATCTAAGATGCCTAAGGGATATGGAGATTCAGTTGGTTTATGTGAAGGTGATACTGAGGATTGTATCATCTATATAGCAAAGAAACAGACTTTTTATGAACAAATGATTACCCTCGCGCACGAGCTAGTACACGCGAAACAATTTTTAAAAGGGGAGTATCCTTCCGAAATGGAGGCTAAATCCCAAGAATATGACCTATTAGGACGTTGTTTTCCTTGGGAAATGACATAGTATGAGATTTGTATGCCAATTATTTTCAATTATTTGCAAAAAGGGGGTTTACAAGGGACCAAAAATGTGGTATAATACACATGTATTTAATAATATAACTGAGGAGTTAGAATGAATAGATTAGAATTAATCAAAGAAGCAGCCTTAAAAGCTAAGGCTAAAAAGCTCGGAACATCCGTTGAAGAGCTTAAATTCCAAGAATCAATTAAAGCTTTAGATGAACGTAAAGCTAGAATTAAAGCTGAGCAAAAAGCTAAAGCTAAAGAAGAGCGTAAAATCGCTAAAGACTTAACTGGTCAAGTTAAAAAAGCTGGACACCTAAAGGCTGGATCTTTAGATCTAAACAGTCCAGAAAATATGTATTACTCTGAGAAAGAAACCCAAGACTGGTTCGAAGGTTCTTCTTTAATGGATGCATATAATGCTAACCGTTCAGCTGATGGAGATTACTAAGATGTTCGTAGCTAATTTTTTAACAGGTCCTGGTACTAACCATGACCCAGTAAACGTAAGAGTTTCATTTATAGATTATATTGTTTACCTTATAAGTTCAAAACGATTTTTACTTAGGATAGGTAAGAAATATAATACAAATTTTTTATCAAACTATTTTTTTGAAGGAGTTAAATATTATGGAAAATAGCATTCAATTAATTCCTTGTGAAGGCGAAGGGTGTAGTCGTGGAGGCTCTTTACAAGGTTCAATTAAAGCTTCATTCGCTGATCTTAAAGAAATGTTCGGAGAGCCAGCTTTTGAAGGCAAAGGTGATAACATTACTACTGAGTTTGTTATCGATTATCAATGGTACGATAACAGCGATGATGCTGAGTATGGACAATTTGTTCTTTATGATTGGTACTATGGAAGAAATTTTGGTAATGATTATGAAGTTATCGATTGGAATATTGGTGGAAAAGGGTTCAATGATGGCTATGCAGCTATTCTTGCCCAAAGAATATTTGAGAAAACCGATATTAGATATGGTCATGATGAAGCTTGTTTAGCACATGCTCATTGGCATGATCTAAATGAAATTGAGGAAAAGAATGTCGCTTAAAGTAACATTTAGGAATCTTCCACCTTATGGTATTCAAAAAGAATATACATTCGAAAATGGATATGGGGCTTCGGTCATATGCCATGAAGGTTCTTATGGTCACCAAGCAGGGTTATGGGAATTAGCCGTTCTTAAAGGTGAAGATCTTTGTTATGATACTCCTATTTCAAATGATGTGATAGGAAACCTAACTGAAGCACAAGTAGAAAACTATTTAGAGGAGATCAAAGCACTATGAGACTATTAGAAGAACATTATGGTGATGTGAGAATTTTTTCTGATAGGCCATACGGATATAAAAGATATATCGTAGAATGGCCGAATGGTAATATAACTACTTATTCTAGTTTATGGTATAAATTAGATAAAGTAAAAACGCTGGTAGAGGCCAGATTAAAAAATGACTGAATTTGACGATAGAGTCGAAAGACAAAGAATACTACTAGAAGCCGAAGAATGGGCTGATGGAGTAAAGCAGATGCATGCCCACAGTTTAAAATCCTGTTGGTATGATGACCGACCTCAAGATACTGATGATGGTGGTGTACTTGATGTACAGTACAATGATGGTAGAATTGAGAGAACCAAAGATGGTAAAGTTATCCATATTTGGGATGGTGAGGTTAAAGAAGGAGACGACCTAATAGCTGCATATTTGTCAAGGGGTAAATAAGTTTAAAAGTACTTTTTTATAAGTACTTTATGTTGGCTAAAATCCCCAACCCTAACTCCTTATTTTATAGGGGATTTAGCCAGCTTTTTTGAGAATATTATTATGAGAACATTATTAAATTTTATATTAGGAGTATTAAAACTGGGATTATATTTTATAATCGCATGTATGATATTCGTTGTTTTGATGAGTATATATGGCTAAACGATTTAAATCATTAGATGAAAAATATATGGGTCACGAACCTGATTTTTTCGAAACCCCGATGCCTTCAGATCTGAAGGAAAGAAGTTCTGTGCATTCAAAGTCCACTAGATGGTATTCTTATTTTCTAGATAAGAAAAAATATGTGCAACGTGTATATACATATTGTGCTACTACAGATTTATTCACTAAAAAAGAAATACAATATTTAAAGTCTTGCCCAGATTGGAGACTTTATATGAATATAAAAGGCCATGCATTTGTTAGAATGACAGAACGTGGTTGGGTTTATACTCCAGAAGAAATAGAAGCTGCACATGATTTCCTTAAACAATGTATGTTAGAAGGGAAAAAGATTTGGTTAGAAAAGAAAGCAGAAAGAGATGCTAAACCTAAGCCAAAGATTATACCTCCTCATGAAAGATTAAAATTAAAAGTAGCAGGTACTATTGGATTAGATTTTGATAAGATGGTAGTTGATAAGTGGATGGAGGGAGTATATGATAAGAAACATATTCAATTCCCTGTTTATAGTTTATTCCAAATGCACGGATTAAAAGGTCTTGCTGCTATTAAAATGTTTAAAGAAGTAGTTGATAGTGAATATGATCCATTAAAAGAAGCTTATGAAAAAACATGTGATCAAGCAATAGAAGCATATTCACATGTTAAGAAAGGTGACCAAAGAAAGATGCTTGACCTTATGGATAAGATATATGAAGAATTAGATAGGGTTACAGAAGCTCAAAGAAATGCAAGAATAAGAACTAAGAAACCTAGGTCAAGATCAAAACAGGTAGAGAAATTAAAGTTCTTAAAAAAAGCTGATGAATTAGAATCAATTAGTCCTTTAGGAATTCCGGAATCTAATTACTTCTGGATGTATAATGCCAAGACTAAAAAGCTTACAGAATTTGTTACATCTTCTTCCTCAGGATTTGAAGTTAGAGGTTCCACTCTATATAACTGGGAAAAAGGTAGAACAGCTACACTGAGGAAACCAGATGAAATTATTCCTCAAATATTAAATAATGAAGTTAAACAAATTGATAAAATCTGGAATAGTTTAACTACAAAAATAGGAAAACCTACAGGAAGAATAAACAAAGATACTATTCTTTTACGTAGAGAATTATGGAAGAACTAGAACATAAGATTATGACTAAGAAGCGATTTACTGCTGCAGTTGAAGCATGTGTTTCTAAAAATAATATGTCTTACCTAGATGCGATGACGTACATTATCGAGAAAAGAGGTATGGATTATATGAATGTGAAGAAACTATTGTCCCCTGCACTCAAAGAGAAGCTTACACAAGAAGCTACAGGATTGAATCTAGTTAAAGTCAAGAAGAAGAATACATTACCCGTATGATGGATCCTTTTGAGGTATACAAGTTATACAATGCACTAAAGCTGCATTTTGAACAAGATAGTTATGATGCTATTAAATATAACTTCAAGAGTAATGTAACTCCCCAATCTTTCTTTAAAAGAAAAGACAAATACTTTTTTGCAAAGATTGGAAAGAACCAAAAAGATATACAGAACTTTTTCGTATTTAACTTTATAGAAGATATGAAATATATTGGAGATATGATGGATATAGAAGGACAACAAAACTATACCAAGCATAAGAAGATACACGAATCCTTAACACGTGAGTTCGAAAAGGATATAAATAACATAGATACATCGTTTGATGATCTGCTGGTGGTGAACAATATAAACACTCCACCCAAGATTATTGAACTATGGATGGAAGAAGAAGTAACATTGGAAACAGTGGTGATTCTAAATTCCATCACGGACTTTGTTATTCGGGAAGGAAACAAGATAACTGAAACTTTGTTTTGGCCAGATGTTTCCAAGAAGATAATAAAGTACCAACCTTTTGTAAATATTGATAGAGGTAAATTCGTAGAAATTACCAAAAAAAGGTTTACAAATGGATAGGTATGTGGTATAATGTACCTATATTATATTATGAGTAAAGTGGATAATTCAGTAATACAACGCAATACGGAGAAAATATATGTCGTTTGAAAACTTAAAGAGCGCGCGAGGCTCGTCTATCGACCAACTCGTAAAAGCAGCAGGAGCTGTTTCAGAGAAGACAGAAACAAAATCTTATATAGATGAACGTTTCTGGAAACCAACCCAAGATAAAGCAGGTAATGGCTACGCAGTAGTTAGATTCCTACCTGCGAAAGAAGGTGAAGACCTTCCATGGGTAAGATACTGGGATCATGGATTTAAAGGTCCAAATGGTCTTTGGTATATCGAAAATAGTTTAACCACTATTAATCAACCTGATCCAGTTTCAGAGATGAATACTCAACTCTGGAATACAGGAAGAGAAGAGGATAAAACTATTGCTCGTGAACGTAAAAGAAGATTACATTATGTGTCAAATATTCTAGTAATATCTGACTCTGCGAATCCAGCCGCTGAAGGAAAAGTATTCCTTTATAGGTATGGTAAAAAAATCTTTGATAAAATCATGGATGCTATGCAACCACAATTTGCTGATGAAAGCCCGGTGAATCCTTTTGATTTCTGGGAAGGTGCTGATTTTAAAATTAAAATTAGAAAAGTGGATGGTTGGACAAACTATGACGCATCTGAGTTCTCTCCAGTTAGTGCATTACATAACGGTGATGATACTATGTTGGAAGGAACTTATGGTAAGATCTATGGTCTATCAGAGTTCACAGATCCAAGTAACTTTAAATCTTATGATGAGCTTAAAGCTAAAATGAATAGAGTTCTTGGAATTAGTGCAGGGGTTAGCGCACCAGAACCAGCCGTAGCGGCTACAATGGCAGCGCCTGAAATGGAATCTGCACCCGTATCAGAACCTGAAAGTACTTCAGAAGAGGATGATACAATGAGTTATTTTGCTAAATTAGCAAATGATTCATAAAAAGTCTAGATATTTGGCCTGAATAAGGCCTACAAACTAGAAACTTTTTAAGGCGATGAAGACTTAAAAAGAGCTCGGAATAACTTGATTGGTATTCTTAAAAAGAGCTCGGTCTTCCGCCTTTTTTTTATGCGTGCTTAGGAAGTTGATTCGTATAGATATATTGAGATCCTAAGAAAAGGGACCATACAAGTTTTATGTTCCTGGGGTGGAACCACTTACTGCGGATTGAGTTCTATTTACTCCGGATGGTATAATAGTAACATTTGAAGAGCTAGTAGTACTATTATCAACTGAGGATGAGATTGATTGGGTAAGAGCATTGATTGATCTTTCTAATTCTGATGTATCAAGTTCTACCGCCGTTTGAGAAGGGATTAATCCTAAAGCTTCTTTTAAATTATTAATATCTGAAACTGCATCATCAATTCCATCTATATTAACTAAACCTTTATATTCAATTGGACCATCAGACCATGGCATCCAACCACCTTCTGTTTTTCCACCTAATAAAGCCATTTCAAATACTTTTGATGCACCTAATAAATCTGAAGCCATCTTTTCAGTATCTAGATTAAAATCAACATCACCCATACCAGAGAAATCATCTAATACCTGTTTAAATCGTTCTAAAGAATCTACACCTTTATTAATATCATCAGATTTATCAGCTAATATTAAAGCTTGTTCTACTGGGCTTTTCTCACCTGAGAAGAAGTCTAATACTGCTCCTGCGGCTGCTGCTAATGATTGTACAAATTTACCAGCTCCAAATTTAAATAATGCTCCACCTAATGTTCCTAATATATCACTTACCTTTTGTGCTTTTTCTGGACCATCTGGACCTGCCATCGCTGGTATTGTTAATAATGTTGCTACTTCTGATTTAATATCTTCAGCAAAATTATCACCAGCTGAGAATTTGGTAATTGCATCAGCTGCTCCAGCAGCTCCTTTACCTAGTGCAAATGCTACTAAACCTGCAGCTATTCCACCCATAACCCCTATAAATTTAACTGTATCCCAACCTATACCTTCTATTTGAGCTATTGATAATAATGTTATAATTTCAGCTTTAATATCTTCAGCAAAGTTATCTCCTGCACTAAACATTGTAACCGCATCAGCTACCCCTGCAGCTCCTTTACCAAATGCAAATGCTGCAAGACCTACTCCTAAGCCTATTAATGCTAGTGTTAAACTACCACTATCTTTTAATACATCTAAATTACCACCATGTGAGGTTGGAATTGATAATAGAGTTAATACATTATCTTTTATTGATTGTGCCCAGTTATCTTCACCAGTAAATAAACCTACACCAGCTTGTACTCCGCTAGCTACTGCGTTTGCTCCTTGACCTAATGCAAATACTGTTAAACCAACACCTAAACCTATTAATGCAAGAGTAAGTGTTCCACTATCTGCAAGCATATCTAGTTTACCACCTGCTGCTTCTGGTATACTAAGAAGAGAAATAATATTTTCTTTTATAGTTTCAGTCCAATCTGTTCCTTCAGTGAATTTTGATACACCTGCTGCAGCTGCTCCACCTACGGCAAATAGTGCTAAACCTATCCCTAATCCAGATAATGCTAAAACGAGAGGTCCACTATCAGCTAACATTTCTAGATTACCACCTTCAAAATCATCACCCATATTCATTAAGGTAACAATATTTGATCTTACTTTTTCAGCATCTAGATCGGCCATAGTATCTGCAAGATATGCAAATGAAGCTATAACAGCTGCAATACCAATACCAGCAGCTCCTACTCCTAGGCCTACTCCACCTACCATCTTACCAACCTTCTCCATCATACTTCCACCCTGATCGTTCTGGGCTTTAGCTAATGCGTCTGGTTGGTTTTTAATTGAATCTCTAATATCAACAAAGATATCTTTCATATCTTCATCGGATTCACTCTTTTGCATTTTTTCTATATCACTGGATTGCTGAGAGTCTTCTGCAGCTGCTTTTTCTGCTGCAAGGTCTATACCAAATGATTTATTTAAGGCTACTGAATTGGCTAATGCTTCTTTTTGAATATTCTTCATTTCAAGTAGATGTCTACGAACATTAATCGTATCTCTACCTAAACTACCACCCGTGGCTTTACTTTGTTCAACTAACGTTGCTTTTATTTCGGATAGTATTGATGTATGCTCTTTCTGGCGTTGTTGTTCTTCCTCGCCTTGATTAGCATTATTTGTTATATCATCAGCCATTTATTTTCCCTATTTCTTTTGATTATCTGCGTGTTCTTTTGCTGCTGAATTTACATATAGTCCAAACCATGCTGCACCTGCACCTACTAGTATACTAATAAGCCCTGATTGTTCCATAGTTGGAGCTGGTAAATCAATAAACCACATAACCACAAAATAAATTAGAAATATGTATACACTTAAAAATGCTCTTGGCCATATTCTCCAAGAATCTACTGCACGTGCTAGATGAATCCATTTTTGCCATGGATTAACCTGATCGTCAGCTTCAAGTTCTCTAATTCTATCTTTTAATTTTGCTTCATTCGCAATAAGTTCCATAAATTTATTTAAATCTATTTCTACTTCATTTCTGGACATATCGCCTGAAAATCTTTCGTCTGCCATTATAAGCTCCTCTGCTTGTTACGAGCCTGCTCCACTTTTTCTATGTGCTCTTTCAGCAATGAAAGGTAAATCTCCCTCTCCCATGGCATCATACTATCTAATTCTGTCAAACTGTAATTGTGATGTTGCATCAACACAAAATTCGTTTGATAGTGGTTCACTATGCTCTCATGTGAGAGGCCTAGGTAAAAAAATTAGCTAATCCCCTTAGGTGTTGCTTATTCTCTTTTTTACATTTTACACATTCAAACTCTAGATCATATTCTAATCTAGGTGTTTTACTAAAGAACGCACTTATTTTTTGGAATTGGTCCGTTGTTAAAGATTCTATAAAATCCTTAACTTCATCCTTATCCTCTTGTTTAACATTATGAACCGAATCGTGATCGAATATAGTATCAACACAAGCGATGATTAAATCCATTAATCCATCTACTGTATCTAAAGCATCTAATCCAACATCTCTTAAAGTATTAGCTGTAGGATAGGTCATTGTAACACCAACACTATCAGTTAATTTAATAACATTAGCATTTGGTTCTATATCTTTCATCGTTATATCTGTAGTACTAATAGTAACGGGTGTTTGCCCATCACATTCTGTATCTGAACAATTTCCCATTAGGTTAATTTGTTCTCCTACTGATATTCCTCTTAAATCTAGAAATAATTTTTCTACATCAAATCCGGCAAGTTTATCTAGGTTAATACCTTTAATACAAGATTCAATTAAGTTACGTATCGCCATTGTTATTTGTTTCGAATCTTCTGATTCTAACGCCATCAATAGCACCTTTTCTTCTTTGACCAAGTATGGTCTCATAGTAAGTTCCTCACCCGTTGACGGAATTGTCACTGGGTATTGAGGCAAATCAATTTTTGGTAAAGCCATAATTATATTTTCTCCATTTTATTATGTAAGTAAGTTTCCGATAGCTCTTAGCCCACCGCCAAGAGTTGAACTGAGTGCATCTTCTGCTACCCAACGATCATACGACCATTGAATAGATATTTCAGCTGATGAATCAGCGGAATCGTTATCGAGGGAATAACCACCAATAGAAGTAGGAAAAGCATTAATTAATCTTACTCCATATACTGGTTTATCCTCTTTATTCAACTGTTGTATAGTTACATCAGTCGAAAAATCTTTTTTATAACCAACGTAATAATTATCAACATCGAATATGGCTTTTTGCCAACTATCGAACATTGTTTTGATATACATATCGCTGGTTAATCTAAAAACTGTTGTTATTTCTTCATCTGTGTGAGCATTAACCATTTTCATTTGGTTAATGTGATTTTGGTAATCTAAAGTTGCTAATTGTCTACTTGGTATACTAGCTGATTTACAAAGTAGATTTATATCTCTTGGATCATTAATTAAACTTTTAACAGAGAATGATCCACTAATTAGTGATCCTAATAGATTACTGGGATTTAAATTTAATAAAGACATTTTAGGTGGAGTAAAGATTATATTAAATCTATTTGCATGTAATACACCACCGTGACTTTTTATACTGGATTTTAATTTTTCTATGCTCATTTATTTTCCGTAAATTTGTTTTCTGCTATATCTCCAAACCGTATCTCTTGAAACTTTCTTAAAGTTATCTACCGGTAAGAATACTGCAATTTCCCATTCTGTCATTGGCACTCTCATAATTCTAGATCTTACATGATCAGTTAAATAATGTTTGAAGCAAGGTTTAAATTCTCTATATTTCTTTGCTTTCTGTAATAAACTATATCTCAATCTCATCAAACGAGTTGTATCATTAATTTTATTTGGAGCTAAATTCATTAATTCATCTAAGAATTCTGCTCTAATAACAGGTGAAAGATAATGTAAATTTAATCCATGAAATCCACCCTTTGCTGCCTGAACCATTATGGTTAAAGGAAACATATCATAATATGGTAAAGTTTGTTTAAACTTTGGATCATAAACATACATAACCATATCACCAATTAATGGTTTAGCTCTTTTATCAAGAATAGGATCTTTCATTAAAGATGTTCTATTAACAGTTCCTAATTCTTTTACTGCTTTACGAAACCAAGTCCTAGCTTTATCTGATCTAGGAACTATATTAGCTCTGTAAGCATTTGCCTGTAATGTATCGAATAAAGATGCCATATATCTATTTATGTGCCAGACTTAATTAGTTTGATACCTAAATTCTTTAAAGTTTCCTCTGTCCAAACCTGGAACTTCCACCCTTTATGTTCAGCAAATTTATTAGCTGATTCCCATTTATCTTGATTTTTAACATAGGTTAATACTTCATTAATGTATCTTTTTGTCTTTCTTTTCGGTTCTTTTGGTGGCATTGTTTGCTTTTTAGGTTTAATTTCAATAAGAAATATCTCACCATCAGTCATTTCTATGAATAAATCTATAAAATATCTGTGCATTCTTTTATCATGTCTGGATATATAAGGAACAACAACCTCTTCTGAATTCCATGCTTTAACATTTGGATTACTTTCACACCATCTAAAGCATTGTCTTTCCCAAAGTGATCGATATACCACATTAGTATAATCCCCGATATATTTTTCTGGTTTAGTAATTTTAAATCTGCCTTTGTAACTCATATAAATACTCTTATAATATTAATTAATTATAACTCTATTTATAACGGAAAAAAAGATGGCAGAAGAAAATCAAGCACAGGAAACACCCGCACCAAAGAAACCAGTGCTAACATATCCATTAGATTTAAGAGAACACGCCGAAAGAGAAGTAATTCGTTTTACAATTAAAGATAGAACAGAATTAGAAGAAAAAAAATCTATATATCTTTATACCCCACAAGGTGTATCAGTACCAGATGGAGCTCAATATGGTACTATGGATTTAGGAATGTTAGGTAAAGCTGCAGATAAATTTGCAGAAAATAAAGAAGGTGGTATGGGTAATATGGAAGCTTTAAAAAATACCGTTGGAACTGCAGATGTTGTAGCAGGTATTCAATCAAAAGCTGGAAATATGGGTGGACCACTAGGTGGACTTGTGGGTAAACAAGCTTTTAAAAGTGGTGTTGCTGCAAATCCATATACTGTTAGTAATTTCCAAGGAGTTACACAAAGAAATTTTAGTTTTACTTTTAAAATGGTTGCTCAATCTGAAAAAGAATCATTAGAAATTAAAGCAATAGAAAATACTTTTAGGAAATTCTTATATCCTAAATTAGCTAAGTCCCCAATATTATTTAAATATCCACCATATTGGCAAATAGAATTTTTAAAAGGGGATAAACCAAACACACATTTACCATTTATTAATTTATGTTTTTTACAAAACATGACTGCAACATATAATGCTTCAACAAATGTTTTCCATCCAGATGGTTCACCGGTTGAATGCGATGTAGCTCTAACGTTTGTAGAAGCTAAGCATATCACAAGAGAAGATCTTTATAAAGAACCTGATAGTTATCAAGATGCTGAATACCACTATGATTATAATAAAACTGCTATAAAAGGTACAAAAGATAGTATGGAAGTAGCTGAAGGCGTAGGTAGTGGTGAAGGAGGACCTGAATAATGGCATTCTTTAATAAATTCCCAAAAGCAGAATATGATTTTAATAGACAAGGTGTTGTTAATAATGTCGTAGATATTTTTAGACAAGTAAGACCATTACAAAATTATGTAGATACTTTTTCTTCATATCGTTATTACGAAATTCAAGATGGTGAAAGACCAGATATAGTATCTAAAAGGTTATATGATAATCCAGATTATTATTGGACATTTTTTATTATCAATGATTTTTTACATGATGGATTAAGTTCATGGCCAATGTCCTCACAGGATTTAGATGATTATATTAAATCAGAATATAGTGGTTATGCTTTAGAAACAAGACCAAATGTTAAATATGATACCGATGGTGGAATAGAAGAATTTGAAAATTCTTTAGCTGGTACAGTAGCTGGTCAGAATCAAGGAGGTTTTACTCCAGGAACAACAATTACTTTATCAAGAGGTGGAGTTACTACTGCTACAGGAACACTTAGAAGAAAAGATATTTACCTTAATCAATTAGTAATTCAAGATGTTACTGGAACACCAGTATCAAATGGAACAGGTAATATTGTAGAAAACTGTTCAGGATTTCATACAGATCCTGTAACAAAAGCACCAATTGCAGTTAATGTTGAGATATGGAAAGCTTGGAAATACGATGAAGCACCACATCACTATTATATTTCAGGTGATGGAAAAGAAGATTCTATAGAAAATCCAGATGGAAGCAAAAGCTATGGAATAGAAGCTCATGTATCTTCTGCAAATTTCTTTTCAGTAACAGATAATGCAGCTAAGAATTTAATTCTTCAAGAAGGTTCAACAGCTGCTCCACTATATACTTCTAATAGAAAATATGCTCATGATTTAAATGAACAAAGATCTAAAATAAGAATTATCGACCCGTCGTTCATACCTCAATTCATAGAAAAATTTGAACAACTAATTAAAGCTTAATTATGTCTAACGTTGGGAATACAGGACAAAGTACTAATCTAGGAAGAGATGGAAAAATTACTTCTCCATCGTCTTATCGTATTGAATATTGTAAATTATATCCAAACGAAAAAGCAAATCCATTAGATAAAGAGTTCCTTGAAATAAATGATATTATAAAAACCGTTAAGATAGAAGAATCTATGGATATGCAATCTATTTTAGTATCATTAGTGGTTGGTGATGCTAGTAATACCTTAGAATTTTTAAGAATAACTGGTAATGAAAAATTAGAATTATTAATTACACAAGATATATTAGATAGAGAAAAGAAAGAAATAGAATTAGAACTTTATATTTCTGATATTATTAATTATAGTAAACCTGCTATAGCTCAACAATCATATGAAATTCAATGTGTAGCTAAGCACGCATATTTAAATCAATTAGAAATGGTAAATGAACCGTTTGATAATTCTATAGGAAAAACTATAGAAGGTATTTGCCAATCCCATTTAAATATAGAAGATGTTACAATAGATTCCCAAGGGGGAAGAGCAAAAGGAATTATTCCCAATCTTAGACCATTAGGTGCTTGTAATTGGTTAGCAAGAAATGCTTTAGAGAATGGTCAACCACATTATTTTTGGGATAGTGTAAAAAATGGATTAAGGTTTTCTTCGTGGGAAGAGTTAACAAAACAAGAACCTATAATAAAATTAAATAATAAACCTTTCTTTGATGGTATTCAAAAAGATCAACCAGAAAATTATGAAATGGAATTAGAAAAGGTACAAAGAATATCATCTGATCTTAATCTTTCTAAATTTAATGATGCGGCCATGGGCGCGTACGCATCTACATTAACATCAATTGATATAGCAAAAAAGAAAATAGAAGTTAAAAAATCTGAAGATACTGAATTAATAAAATTAAATGAAAATAAACCATGGCCAGAACAAGATGATAAGTTTGGTGATAAATTAAATAAAAAGAAAAATTCAAAGAAATTTTTTACAAATCAGAATTCTATGGCATTCGATGGTCAAAAAAATTATCATGGAGAGGAATTAGATAATTTACAAAAAGCTATTATGCACATAGCTAATCAAAACTTTATTACTCATACGATTGAGGTTGCAGGTAATCCAGATTTATATCCTGGAGGAATAATAGAATTAGATTTTTGGAAATCAGGTGCACCAGAACTTTTAGAAGGTTCTGAAAAAGAAGAAGATGAATTAATGAGTGGTAAATATATTATTCATAGAGCACTTCATGTATTTGGAAAAGAATATTCTGTTAAATTAGATATTAAAAAGGAATCTAGTAAATTTAATTTTGACGAGAAAGGAAAAATATAATGAGAAAAGATGATTTTATAGGACAACAATTTTATTGGTTCACAGGTGAAGTAAAAGAAATTGCCGATCATAATAGGGTAAAAGTATTATGTCACGGATATTATCCACAAGATATAGAGAAAAAAGATTTACCGTGGGCAACAGTTATGATGCCAACAACAGTAGCAGGAACATCTACTAGTTCAGCAAATCATCATTTAGAAGAAGGTTCTTGGGTGGTTGGATTCTTTAGAGATGGTATGTCCGCACAAGATCCTATTGTTATTGGTTCTGTTGCTGCAGAAGATATACCTTCTGAATCTTCTAAAACAAATAAAGTTTATAATTCCCAAGCAGGACATAAAATAGAATTAGAAAATAAAGAAGGTGATGAAACAATAAGAGTTACACATGCAAAAGGTGCAGTAATTACCATTGATAAAGATAATAACCTTTCAATAGCTAATTCAGGAACAACAAATATTAATTCAGCTGGTGCTATTACAATAACATCAGCGGTTAAAACAACTATAGTATAATGAGTATTGAACAAATATTAGTAGCATTAGTAGTTATATTAACAATATGGGCTTTGAGCTAAATGTCATTACCTAGTTTAGAAGTACCTCCAATGGAATGCCCGGCAACATTATTGCCAACTCCAGCTAATTTATCTAATATGTTTGGTGGTCTTGCGACCTTTCCAGCTAAGCTAATAGCATTAGCAAAAACTACTGCAACTTCTGAAGCAGAAGCATATTTAAAACAAGCTGAGGATCTTCAAAAAACATTAGATAGTATACGGTCAGCATTTTCTCCTTATGATCCTAAATGGGAAAAATTAAGTATCCCAGAAAAAGAATGGGAGATAATGATACAAAGATTAATTGAAGAATATCCAACATATATTCAAGCTAAGATAATGAGTTTGATTAGTTCTTTTGTTAGTTTTAATATGCCATTAATGGGTTTATCCATTGATGTAGTTAAGTTAGCAACTGATAGAGAATATTTAACTACATTATTAGAAGATATAAAAGGTGATGAGTTAGATAGATTATATGGTTTATTACCATCTGAATATAAATTATTTGATGGTGAATATGGATTAGAAAATCTAGAACTAAAGAAAAAACAAATAGTAGATTATATTAATAATGAATCTGCTAAATTTATGAATGGTCAACTCTTTACTGGATTTGGTGGATTGATAGGAGCATTTCAAGAAATATGGGATGCTTTAGGATTACCAGCATTACCGGTGCCTTTAAGCTTAGATGTAAAAGGAATGATTGATGCAGCTATAGCAAATGCTAAAACGGATGCAGAAAAAATAGCAGCTTTAAAGGATATATCTATTGCAGGATTTAAAGTAGAAGGATTATTAGGTGGGGAATTTACTGATAATTTTGATTCTATGGAATTTAAAATAGCAAGGATAAGTGCAAAGCTAAAAGAATTTGCTGAAGGGTATCAATTATTTTTAATAAGAGAGTGGATGGGTAAGGTTACATCTTTCTTTGATGCAATAGGATTAGGTACTTTAACCCAGTATGCTACATTAAATTTTTGTACATTTATGGGATTAGTAGGTATACCTTCATCAATTGATTTAAGTGGATTTAGTAATATAACAACAAAAGCAAATGAAATTAAAAAACTAGAGGAAACTCTTGATGAAACTAGTGGTTAGGTAGTATAAATAGATATATGGCATACGCATCAGACAAAACAGCAGAAACAGTTCAAATCACAACAGTTGCAAGAAAAAAGAACTGGGCCGATTTAGATTTATCTTTAGTACCACATGGTATTACTAAAGATTTAATACCACTTAAAGACGATAGAGCTATTAAAAATGCAGTTAAGAATTTAATCCTAACTAATTTTTATGAAAGACCTTTTCAACATAATAAAGGTGCTAACCTAAGAGGATTATTATTTGAACCTGCTGATTATATTACAAAAATAGAATTAAAAGATGGTATAAAAGAAGTATTAAGTTTCCATGAACCTAGAATTTCAGTAAAAGGTATTGAGGTTCAAGATGAAACAGAAAGGAATGCATACAAGATAATCGTGCATTTCTTAATAAAAGAAATTAATGCTGACGAAACAGTTAGCATAACATTAAAAAGGTTAAGATAATGGCTACTAATTTAAATATAACAGATCTAGATTTCGACGATATAAAAGATAATCTAAAAAATTATCTTAAACAACAAACTATATTTAATGATTACGATTTTGACGGTTCAGGTATGAATGTATTACTAGATGTTCTAGCATATAATACACACTACAATGCCATGGCAGCTCATTTATCATTAAATGAGGCATTCCTCGATTCTGCCCAGATAAGAGGAAATGCGGTCTCGAGAGCTCGGATGTTAGGATATGTTCCTACGTCCGAGTTAGCCCCTCGAGCTAAAGTTAAAGTTGTTTTAGATGTTTCATCAGAAGTTGCTGGAGGAGCACAGGTTCCTACTACAATTACTATCCCAAGAGGAGCTAAATTTCAAACATCACTTCAAGGAATTACATATAGATTCGTTACTTTAGATGCTCATACTGCAACTATATCTAATAATACATACACATATAATGATGTAGAGGTAGCTGAAGGAACATATAATTCAATTAAATATAGAGTTGATAATGATATTCAAATTCAAAAACATCAAATACCACACAAAAATGTAGATACTACTTCAATGCGTGTGCGTGTACAGGCGAATGAAGAATCAACTTCATACGATCTTTATAGTAAATTTGAATCACTATTAAATGTAGATTCAGCTTCGAAGATATATCACATACAAGAAAATTCAAATGGATATTATGAAGTATATTTTGGTGATACAGTTATTGGTAAGAAACCAGCATATAATAATATAGTTACTTTAGATTATGTTTACTCACACGGAAAGGACGCTAACGGAGCTTCTACGTTTACAATGAGTGATAGTATTGGTGGGTATAATAATATCACTGTAACAACAGTTACTAATGCAGCTGGTGGAGCAGAACAAGAAGGATTAGAATCAATAAGATATAATGCTCCAATATCATTTACTGCACAAAATAGAGCAGTTACAGCTGAAGATTATAAATCAATTATTAAAAAGAACTTTACTAATATAGCTTCTATTAATACTTGGGGTGGGGAAGATCAAGCTATTCCTGATTATGGTAAAATATATATTTGTATTAAACCAAATACAGCAGATATATTAACAACTGCAGAAAAAACTTCTATTACTAGTTCGATATTAAAAGGAAAGAATGTAGTTAGTATTACCCCAGAGGTAATTGATCCTAATTATTCTTATTTAGAATTAGATGTTAATTTTAAATTTAATTCTAACTTAACAGATAGAACTGCAACAGATTTAAAAACATTAGTTACAGATACTGTAATTGATTATTCAGTAAATGAATTAAATAGTTTTGATGGATTATTTAGACATTCTAGATTATTAAAAACAATTGATTCATCTGATCCATCTATATTAAGTTCAACTGTAAGACCATATCTATTTCAAAATTATACACCAACAGCTAATATTTTAAATAATAAAACATTAACTTTCCCAGGTGTAATATATGTTCCGAGTGGAAGTTCAGAATCATGTATTAGTTCTACCGGATGGGTTGATGGTAATGGAGTAACAAATTATTTTAATGATCAAGTAATAGAAGGTTCTACTGATAGAAAGGTATTTGCTTATAAATTAGTAGGAGATGTAAAAGTAACTACAATAGAAAATTGTGGAACAGTCACTCCATCAACTGGAACAGTTATATTAAATAACTTTACCCCAGCAAATACTACTGCTATTCGAATACAAGTTATACCAAATTCATTAGATGTAGCTCCAAAGAGAGATGAAATACTTTCAATTGATGCTACAAGATTAACAGTTACAGCAGAAGAAGATACAATTGCAACAGCAGGTTCTTCTGGTTCTATAGATTATACAACAACTTCAAGGTTTAGATCGTAATGGCTTTATATGGATCAGATCACGATAATCCGAATTATATCGAATCGGTAGCTTCTTTAAAAAGAAAAACAAAAGAAGATATTCGTATTGATTCATTAATACCTGCTGATATATTAGCTAATGCTGATAGAGATGATAAAGCTAATATAAAAACTTTATTAGAAAAGTATTATGAATACATGAATATGGAAGAATTCATTTATAATGATACTGAAACTTTTACAGATATTGTTGCCCCATCACCTTCATATGCAGGAAATGGTAAAGTAGTTTTTAGAATTTTAGATCCTAATAATGATAATAATGAATTTTTTAGAGGTAATGCTACACATACCTTAACTATTGATGGAACTACTATTACTTTAAATGGAAATAGTACTCCGATTATTTCAAATGGTAATGAACTTCCAGGAAGTTTAGAAAATTCATCTGTTGAAACAGGTAAAACTATTACAATTGATGATATACCTTCTTCACATTTAAATAAAGTAGCTACTTTATCAACCACAATTACTAATTGGGTTGGTCCAGGTCCAAGTTATATTTTAAATGCTATTGAAGAAGCAATGAACATAGATGAAAATACAGAAGATTATCTGGAAATGATGCAGAAAGAAATAGCTGCTGTTATTCCTCGTGATTTATCCTCAGTTGAAAAAAGATCTCTATATAAAAATATCACAGAGCTTTATAAACTAAAAGGATCACAGGATTCAATTGAAATATTTTTTAGATTATTATTTAATGAAAATGTTGAAGTAGATTATCCATGGGATGTTACATTAATACCTTCTTCAGGGGATTGGGATGGAGCACAAAATAGATACCTAGATCATAAAGGATTCTTATCCGATAAAATTAAATTACAAGATTCAAAATATTATCAGAAATTTTCTTATAATGTTAAAACAGGTAAAAACCTTAAAGATTGGGAATATGCTTTCGAAAGATTAGTTCATCCAGCTGGATTTATATTCTTTGGAGAGGTATTACTATTAACACAATTAACAAGAGCAGTATTAGGAGATGGACAAAGAGTATCAGCAACAACTCCTGGTGGTGGATTAGTTCAAGATCCAGATAACGCAGGATTACAATATAAATACTTAAATGTTTATCCAAGATCAAATAGAAAAACTCTCAGCTCTATGCCAGGATTACAGCCTGGGGTTATTGGTGCTGAGGACGTTCCATTACTTGTAGAAGCTTTTGCATCAACATTCTTACCTAACTTTATAGCTAAGATTGATAAATCAGCAAACTTTTCTACAGATATAAGTGGGGGTCAAATTTCAGCTATAAATATAGTAGATGGTGGATATGGATATTCTTCAGCTCCAACATTAACAATTACTGGGGATGATGGTTCAAGTGCTACAGCTTCATGTACTATCGATAGTAATGGTGTAGTTGATGCAGTAACAATTACAGCTGCTGGATCAGGATATACAACTGCTTATACAGCTGCAGCTGCTAATCCAGATGCTGGTAAAGTTAAAACAATATTGTTAAGTAATCTGGCAGATAAAATATATACATCTGCTCCTACTTTAACATTTGCAGAACCAACATCGAAAGATGCAGATGGTAATCCTTTAGGAACTAACGTAACAGCAACAGCTACAGTACAATTAGATTCAGAAGGAGAAGTTTCTGGAATAACTATAGTCGAAGATGGATTTGGCTATATTAAAGATCCAGTAATAAGAGTTGCCTCACCTACAGAAAGTGAAGGAAGAGGTAAAGATGTAGCAGAAATAGCAATCATTATGCTTAATCACGTAGCTAATGTTGATGCTGGTTCTTATGCATCTGGATTTAAAACTTTAACTGGAAATAACTATTTCAATAGAAAAGAATTAGGTTATTATGCTAATAAAAAGTTTAGGGATAATTATCCAATAAGTTTTTTTAGTGATAAAACCATCGGAACTAGTTATGAAAGTGATATAAATAGATATAACGTGAAAACAAATATTAATCAGGGATAAAAAATGACAGCAATAGTAAGTACACCTTTTAGAGTGGTTAATGCAGAAAACTTTAAGGAAGATATTGCCGGATCCTCAGTATATGTGGGTATTGGTAAATCGGACGTTTGGTCCACAACAACTTCTGACTTAACGGACGCATCAGTACCATTCACACCACAAGATCGAATAGACGATCTCCACGAAGCATACCAAAATATGATTGGTATGAAAAAAATAGCATCGAGCGATGTTTCACACATTGTACCAAGACATACTTGGAATACAGGAACAGTATACATAGCTTGGGATTCAGATGATTCTGCAATATATGACAAAGCGTTTTATATAATCACTTCTGAATTTAAAGTTTATAAATGTATATCTTCACCTGGAACAGCATCAACCATAGAACCTACACATATTAATACAGATCCAACAGCGGAATCTGATAATTATATTTGGAAATATATGTATACAATTACAGTTACGGATTCAGAAAAATTCTTAACTACTTCATATATGCCGGTAGTTACACAGTTTGATCCAGTTACAGCAACAGTTAATGGAGCAGTTTCAAGTTCAGCAAGTGTTACATTAGATGCAGGACAAAACAACGAATTTATTAAGGTTGGTCAATTAGTTACAGGTTCTGGTATATCAGGATCAGTCACAGTTGCTACCAAGCCTTCAGCAACAAGTATTACATTAAGCTCAGCGGTAAGTATTGCAGATGGAGTAACATTAACATTTGGAAGATTAGCAAGTACAGATGTTAACTATGCTAACCAAACAGCACAGATTAATTCAAAAGCTTCAAGTACAGCAGCAGGTATAGAAAGATTAGAAATTACAGCAGGTGGATCAAATTATGATGCAGCTGATGTATTCACAGTAACAATTACTGGCGATGGAACAGGCGCAACCGTAGTTGATGCAGGTGTAACCGTTTCTTCTGGAGCTATTACAGCTATAGCATTAAATGCTAAAGGAACAGATTATACAGTAGCTGATGTAACTATTACACATAATAATGCTTCAGGCGGAACAGCGGGAGCAGGTGCGACCGCGAGAGCAGTTATTGCTCCTCCATTAGGACATGGAGTAGATCCAGTTAGTGAATTAGGAGCTTTTTATGTAGCTGTTAATACACAATTATCAGGTTCAGAATCTGGTGATTTAACAGTTGGAAATGATTTCAGACAAGTAACATTAATTAAAGAGCCAAAGGCTTTTGGAAGCAATGCAACACTTACAGCATCTACAGCTAGAGTAAGAAAATCATTAGTATTACATTCAGGTGCATCACTAAGTGGTTTTGCAGTTGATCAATTACTTAGTGGATCAAGCTCTGGAGCTAAAGCTTATTTAGCAGAGATAGATACTACAAATAAAGTATTATATTATTATCAGAATTCAAAATCAGGTTATATTCCTTTTGTTTCAGGAGATACTGTTACAGGAACACTTCCAAGTGGAGGATCTGCAGTTTTAAATACAACTTCAGGAACTACTTGGTATGGACAAGCAACAAATGGCTATGGTCCAGAAGTAGCTATGAATTCAGGACAAATTTTATTCCTGGAAAACAGAGCTGCTATTAACAGATCATCTTCACAGATTGAGGATATTAAACTGATCATTGAATTCTAAAGATTAGAAGAGAAAAAATATGGCAATTACTAGAGTTAAGAACTATAACATATCACCCTACTTTGACGATTATGATGAGTCTAAAAATTATCATCGGGTATTATTTAGACCAGGATTTGCGGTACAAGCGAGAGAATTAACTCAGTTACAAACTGCTCTTCAATCCCAAGTTGATAAATTAGGTCAATATAACTTTAATGACGGTTCACGTGTAATCGGTGGTAAAGTTAGTATTAATACAGAATATGATTTTATTAAATTAACATCAACCAGTTCAGTTGCAGCATTTGTTGGAACAACTATTACAGGTGGAACAAATGGAGTAACAGCTGATGTATTAGAAGCTGTTGCAGCTACTGGTTCAGATCCAGATACACTTTATATTAAATATAATAACTCTGGAACAAATAATGCTACACTTTTATTTGCTAACGGTGAATCAATTACTAATGGTTCTAAATCAGCAACTCTAGCATCTTCCTCAGCGACAGGAAAAGGATCAAGAGTAAGTATAGAAGAAGGTGTATATTTTATTTCTGGAAGTATGGCTTATGTAGCAGCTCAATCAGTATTACTTGATAAATATACAAATACTCCTAGTTATATTATAGGATTATCTGTAACAGAATCATTAGTAGAAAGTGGAACTGATTCAACTCTAGTTGATAATGCTACTGGAACTCCTAACTATGCAGCACCAGGTGCACACAGATACAAAATAGCTACTGCTTTAATTAAAGAAAGTTTAACTGCACCTAATACTACATATAGCAATTATATTTTGCTAATGAAAGTTAAAGCTGGTGTTATACAGGTTAAAACAGAAGATAAAACAGCTAATACAGAATTAACTTCAAGATTAGCTAGAAGAACACACGAAGAATCAGGTAACTATTCCGTAACTCCATATACTCTAGATATAAGAGAACACTTAGATGATGCAGCAGGTAACGGTGGTTGGAAAACATCAGGTAATGGTGGATCAGCTACTAAATTAGCAATTGGTGTTGAACCATCTACAGCTTACGTTCAAGGTTTCAGAGTAGAAAATTTAGCAACGAAATATGTTGCAGTAGATAAGCCAAGAGATCACGTAAATGAAAATGAAAATTCAGTTTTCTTACCAATTGGTAACTATGTAAATCTAACTCTTTCAACAGTTAGAGGTATGCCTGATGTTAATTCATATACAACAATCGAATTAAGAAATAGTTCTAGTACAAAAATAGGTGAAGCAAGAGTAAGAGGTTTTGAAGTAGGTACTGCTTCAATTTGGCGTTTATACCTATTTGATATTGTTATGAATTCAGGACAAACATTCTCAAATGTTGCTAAAGTATTCCAAACACAATCAAATCAAGATTTTCAAGCAGACTTAAATCCTGCAGGAATAAGATATGATTCAGGTAATAATGGAATGGTATTTAAATTACCATATGATGGTGTTAAAACTTTATTAGGTTCATCTCCAGCAGATCCATTAGAATATAACGTAAGAAAGGAAGTAGAAGGAACAGTATCAGGTACTGGTGCATCAGCAACGGTATCATTTACTAACTTAGGTGGAAATCTACAATCAAATTCAGATATTATAATTGCAACAGCAGGAAATGCTGCTGAAGCAGTTCCCCCAGCATGTGTTGGAGGAGTAGGTTCAACTACTTTAACATTAACAAATGTAGGAAGTGCATTAACTGGATTTGCTTCTGGAACACCACACGTAAAAGTTATATGTACAGTTCAAAAGAATGCTTCAGGTGGACAGAAAGCTAAAACACTTACAACAGTATCAGCGACTTCTTTCACATATGCTTCAGCTACAGGATATATTCCCTTAGATAAATCAGATATCTATTCAATAGATACAGTTACAGTTGGTGGAGTAGATGCTAAAGATAAATTTACTTTAGATGATGGTCAAAGAGATAACTTCTACGATGAAGGAAGATTAATACCAATTGGTGGATGGTTAGCTAACGGTACAGCAGTTACAATATCATTTAAATATTGGTTACATTCAGGAGCTGGAGATTATTTCTCAGTAGATTCCTATGGTGGTGCTAATTATGAAAAGATTGGAACATTTGATGGTAGCCAAGGTAAAGTAGAATTAAGAGATTGTTTAGACTTTAGACCAACAAAAGCTTCTTCCGGTTCTATTACAAGTGGATCTGAATTTACAACTGGTACTGGATTCTCAAACTCACAAGCTCCTAAACCTGGATCAGTAGCTCAAGCAGATATTGATCATTATATAGGAAGAATTGATAAACTTTATATTGATAGAGAAGGAAACTTTAAAACAGTTACAGGTGTAGCTGCTAATCACCCACAATCCCCAGATGATATAGATGATTCAATGACAATCTTTGAATTACATTATCAACCGTATGTGTTTAATACTGGTGATTGTATACCTGTTAAAATAGATTCAAAACGCTATACGATGCGTGATATTGGATCTATTGATACAAGAGTTAGAAATCTAGAGTATTATACTTCACTATCTCTTTTAGAAAAAGATGCAACTTCAGTACAGATTCAAGATGGTTCAAGTAACGATAGATTAAAAAATGGTATTATAGTTGATGGGTTTTACGGTCATAATATAGGTAATGTAAGACATCCAGATTATCATAATTCAATTGATAAAACTCCTGGTATATGTAGACCAAAATACTATTCAGATAATACAAATCTTATAAAAGGTGCAGTTAGTAACGTAGCACAAACTGGATCATTACTTCATTTACCATTTACAGAAGCAGTATATGCTGAACAACCTTATGCTACAATGCAAGAGTTTGTTAATCCATATAATGTATTCAGTTGGGGTGGAACATTAGATCTTTCTCCAGAATCAGATGAATGGAAAGATACAGATACAAGACCAGACGTTGTAATTGATGATGAAGGTGTTTATGATCAATTAGTTTCAATGGCAGAACAAAATGGTATATTAGGAACAGTTTGGAACGAATGGGAAACTAACTGGACAGGTGTAGAGGTTACAGAAACTACACAAAGAAATAATATCGAAGGTGGTGAAGGAAGATGGAGAAGAAGGAGAGGAGCATCCTCAACAACTACTGTAGCTACAACTACTACTTCAAATCAAGCTAGAACAGGATTAAGAACAACGGTCGTACCTGATACACAATTAAAAGAATTAGGATCAAGAGTGGTAGAAACAAACTTTGTACCATTTATGAGATCAAGAGAAATATTCTTTAAAGCAGAAATGATGAAACCTAATACAAAGGTATACGCATTCTTTAATGGATCTGATGTAACAAATTATTGTTCAGAAACAGGTGGATTTAAAAACTTCGCAAATGAAACAAATGTAGTTGGATATAAAGGTGCTACTTCTCATGCAAATAATACTGATTTAATTACAGATGCATCAGGTAAAGTAGAAGGTTCATTTAGAATTCCACATAACGATTCACTTAAATTTAAAACTGGTACAAGAGAATTTAGATTAACAGATTCTACTACTAATGATAAGGATGCAGAAACAACATTTGCAGAAGCATTATATCACGCTCAAGGTTTACTTGAAGTAAAAGAAAATGTTATAATGTCAACTAAGGTACCTAGATTCGTATCAACAGAATTAACCGATGATAGGGTTATTCAAGATATTGCTATTACAAGATTTACAGATCCAGTTGAATGGGTTGATCCATTAGCACAAACATTCGTAGTTGATCAAGCTGGTGGAGTATTCATGTCATCTTGTGAGATTTATATAGCAGCAAAAGATGCAAATCTACCAATAAGACTTTCAATACGTTCAGTTGAAAATGGAACACCAACACAACAAATAGTTCCTGGATCAGATATTAAAGTATATCCAAGTTCAATTACTACATCAACTGATGGTTCAGTTGCAACTAAATTTACATTTGATCACCCAGTTTATTTAGGTCAAGATCAAGAATATGCAATTGTATTAATATCAATGTCCGATGATTATAAAGTATTCATCGCAGAAACAGGTGGATTTGATTTACAAAACACAGCAAATAGGGTTACAAAACAACCTTATAACGGTGTATTCTTTACATCAGCTAACGCATCTACTTGGACTCCAGAACAAACAAAAGATATGAAGTTTAAACTTAATAAGTGTAACTTTACTTCAACTACTGGTACAGTGGTATTAAATAATGATGCTATACCAGCAAAAGCATTAGGAACAAATCCAATAAGATATGTTGCTAACTCTGGTTCAGATTGTATTATAAGAGTTACACATAGAAACCATGGTATGTTTAATAATAGTTCAGTTACATTAGCTGGATTTGGTGCAGAGAATGGTATAGCAGCTAATAAGATTAATGCAAATCATACGATTACAAATGTAGAACATGATAGTTATTCAATTCTTATTACAGGTGATAACGCATCAACCGTCGCTATTGATGGTGGTGGAGATGCTATGACAGCTACCGAGAATAAAGTTTATAACGTTGTAGTTCCACAGGTTCAAACACTGGAAGTACCAGGGACAGGTATGTCATTTAGCTTAGCTGGATATACAGCCCAATCACAAGATGGTTCTGAATCAGCATATGCTTCCTCAACTATAGGACAGATATTACCTAATTCAAATAATACACTTACATCACCACACGTAATTGCATCAGCAAGAAATGAATCAGCACAAAGTATAACTGCTAATCAATCATTTGCTCTTACAGCTACATTAAATGGAACAGCAAACTTAAGTCCAATTATTGATTTAAATAGATGTTCAGTTACAACAATTGCTAATAGAACAAACGATGCAGGAGCTAATTCAGGTGGATCAGCTTATAATAATACTGGATATGGTAGAACATACGTTGCTGAAACAGAAGCATTTGGTGGATCAGAATTAAATTCATATATAACAAAGAGAATTGATCTTAATAATGAATCATCAAACATCGATGTTTATATAAGTTGTAATAAGCCTAAGAATGCTAATATAGATCTTTACTATAAAACATTACCAGCTGGTTCTGATTTAAACTTTGATGATCAAGGTTGGACAATCGATACACCAGAAACTGCAATACCAGATAATGATGGTGGAGCATATAATGAAGCACATTATTCAATAACTCCTACAGATAAATTTGGATCATTTGCAATTAAGATCGTATTGAGAACAACTAACAGCTCATATGTTCCTTCAATTAAGGACTTCAGAGCAATAGCGAGTATATAATGCCAAGAAAAAAGAATATAGATCAACCAGAAATAGTACCAGTACAAGATAATCCTGACTTAGTTCGTGATTTATCTACTAATGCTATTATAAATAATAATAACTATGCATTTGAAAATAGATTAAAACAAATACAAAAATCTGAATTAGATGCAAAACAGTCTGAGGATATAGTACAACTTAAAAAAGACGTGGAAGATATTAAGAAACTTTTAGAAAAGATAGCGAGTAAATAATGCCAGCAAATAACGAAACTAGAATTATAAAAACCAACACATTTGAAGATTGGAGACAAAAGGATAACGAAATCTCATTTGAACTTGGTGACGTTGATCAACTAGATTCTCGTATACTAGATAAAAATCATAGTTGGACAGCATCAGCCGATGACTCTGTCTTTCAAAATGTAGCTCATAGATTTGAGATAGCCCCAGAACAAACAACGGATATAAATGCTATAATCTTTACAGGATTATCTTCTATACCAAGTAACTTTGTAGCTGGAAATACTGTAACACAATCAGGTGGATTCTCCGGTAAGATTTTATGGATTAATAAAAATAAAGTTGCACTTGGAACAACATCTGGAACATTTAATGCAGGACAAAATTTAGTCCAAGGTGGACAAAATATTCCACATGCTAATATAGTAAGACAGATAGCAGAATCAGTTAGAGTTGGATATGGTAGAGTTAAGGTCGAAGGGACAGAAATTTCTCAAAGCCAAATCCAAGCTGGTTGGCACGCACCTACTTATAGCTTAAGTGTTACATTATCAGGTTCACCAACGCTACCATCTACATTTACAGAAGGTGCAACACTTTATCAAGGAAGTGTTGGATCAGAATCATTTACTGGTACATTACTATATGCTGATTCATCAGTTCTACATTTTAAAACCCATACTGGAACATTTAATACCAGTGTTATGGTTAAACAATCAGAAACATCTGGTGATAGAATCACAGCTGGTGGATTAAACGCAGCAACTGCAGCAGATACATCATTCTTACAAATGGTTGAATTACATACCCAATCAAGTGCTGATGATGTTGTATTACTTATAGCAAACTCAGCAGTTAAAGCTATTAACGAAGTACAAGATGATATTGGAGATATTACTTCATTAGGAACAACTGATAAAGCAGATCTAGTTACAGCTATTAACGAATTAGAAACAGCAACACGTGGATCAACAGCTAACTATACTATTAATACTACAGCAAACGATTTAGTTGGAGCAATAAACGAACACGATGCTGAATTAGGAACAATTACAGCTGGTGTAATGGGAACAAGCGCATCAACAGTAAGTGGAGCTATTGCAGAATTAGAAAATGAAATAGATCTATTAAATACAAAAGTAGAACCAACACAAGCATTTGCAGGAACATTTAGTTCATCAACAGTGATAGATGCTTTAAATGAGCATGAAGCTGATATTGGTAATATGACTTTTACAGGCTTAGCAGCTACTGATATATCAGCAGCATTAAGAGAAGTAAGAGTTGATATAGGTAACGTTGGAAATAGTGGAGCAACACTAACAACTGGTACAAATATCGCAGCTACAGATTTAACAGCAGCAGTTGTAGAATTAGATTCAACAATAGGATCTGGTGTTATAACAGGATCAGGAACAGAAGCAGTTGGAGCTGGAAGCTTAACCACTGCAGTTAATCTATTAAATACAGCAATTGGTGATTCAGATTCATATAATGATGGAACATACGGTGCAAATACAATTGCAGGTACATTAGATCTTTTACAAGCTGGAATGATTGCTAATGATACAGATATAGCAGCAAGATTAACTAAAGTAAGTGGAAGTTCACAAACATTACAAACAGATTTATCATTTAGTGGTAATAAAACCTATACTGTAACCTCTGGTTCAACACTAGACGTTTCAAATGGTACATTATTATTACCAGGTAATGCTTCAGGTATTAACACATTCTCAGTATCATATCTAAACGTTGATGGTAATCAAACATCAACTGGTATGGGTATGAGAGTTGATAGAGCTCATATTGGTTCTTCTCCAACTCCTTATCCAGCAGTACAATGGAGAGAATCTCAGGTTGGTGCTAGTAAAGGACATAGAGGATGGCAGATAGTTGGAACAAACGCTGCTGGTTCTTCATCAGTTACATCTGATTTAGTTACATTCTATAATGCTGAAGATTTAATCTCAAGTAATACTGAATCAGGTATTGCAGTCACATGGGATTCAACAGCTCAAAACTTTGATTTTAATGCAAATGATTTTACAATTACATTAGCTGGTGATTTAACAGGTAATGTTACAATTACAGACTTAGCAAGTGCTACACTTACAGCGACAGTCGCAGCTAATTCCGTAGCTTTAGGAACAGATACAACTGGCAATTATATGTCAGGTATCTCAGGTACTGCAAACGAAATTACAGTAACACATACCCCAGGTGAAGGTTCATCTGCAACAATAGCATTACCAGACGATGTTACTATTGGAAATAACTTAGTAGTTACAGATTATGCAAGAGCAGCTGGTCTTAGAGTTGGTACATCTGGAGCAGATCCAGGTGATAACAATATGGCAGTTGCTGGTAATGCAGAAGTAGGTGGAAACTTAACAGTTACTGGAAACTTTACAGTAAATGGTACAACAACTACATTAAGCACAACTAACTTAGAAGTTGAAGATACACTTATACTAGCAGGTTCAGATTTAGGATCTACAGCACCAAGTACAGGTGGATTTGGATTAGAAACTAAAGTGTTCGCGGGCGTACACTCGAACGCGGCAGCAGGCGTAACGGGTGCACACTCACTCGTATATAACTTTGCTACAGATAGATGGGAAGCTGATGGATCATTAGTTCTTTCAGCAGCTACTGTAGGTTCACCAGCAGTTAAACACACAGGCGGAAGTTCATCTGATTTAGAACAAGATGATACTTTAATATTTACAACTGGTGCATCTGGTCAAGGTGTTTCAGTAGCAGTTTCTAAATCAAGTAATGATTTAACCGCATTAATAACCAATACAGATAAAGGTTCATCACAAAACATATTTAAAAATATAGCTGGTGATTCTGGTGGTACAGCTGTAGCTAATAGTAATAATGATACACTTACAATATCAGGTGGTAATGGATTAGCATCAGTAAGATCTGGTGATACAATTACAATTAATCATGATGATACTTCTTCACAAGCTTCAGTTAATAATTCAAATGGAAATGTTATACAAGATATCACTCTTGATACTTACGGTCATATTACAGCTATAGGTTCAGCAGATCTTGATGGAAGATATTATCAAGAATCTGAATTTGCTTCAGCTAATACAGCTTCAAAACCAGTTATAAGAGATAGTAATGGAGATTTCTCAGCTGGTACAATAACAGCAAACTTAACTGGTACAGCTTCACTTGCAACAAGTGCAACTAATGCAATTACAGCTGATAATGTAGATGTTACAAATGTTAGTAGTCCTAATTCTCCATTAAGAATTACTTTTATTAATGCAAGTAGTGCAACTAAATTACAAACTGATGCTGGTGGAGATCTTGCGTGGAATCCAAGTACACATACATTAACAACAGCTAATGTTAATATAACTGGGACATATACTGGAAATGGTTCAGGATTAACAACATTAAATGCTTCTAATATTTCAAGTGGAACAATAAATGATGCAAGATTGCCAGCTACAATATCTTCAAATACAACAGGAAGTGCAGCATTAGCAAGTACAGTTACCATTAACTATAATAATAACGCAAATGCTAGTTATCAAATGCTTTGGGGTTCAGGTACAGGTGTATATGGTACAGCTGGGATTACAGTTAATCCA
>Ga0209404_10000258_pt1 | contig 43163 bp, 64 predicted proteins | sample TroAtlMetagenome_2_FD_187447 | JGI IMG/M metagenome (GOLD analysis project Ga0209404, IMG submission 187447) | Marine eukaryotic phytoplankton communities from Atlantic Ocean - Tropical Atlantic ANT8 Metagenome (SPAdes) (version 2) | ecosystem: Environmental > Aquatic > Marine > Oceanic...
CTGTGAGTGCAGAACTACCTAGCGAACCACCGAGGGATAACGCTAAGTAAAAATGCTTGCCACATTTACTATAAGATACCTGTATGATGCTGTATGAACCACCGTCTGTGACAGGGAAATAACAGCTATCATAGATAGTATGCCAAGGGGCTAATTGGTCACTCATGACAAACTTATAATGTTCATCATCATGACCGTCACACTCATCAAAATGGTAGAGTATTTTTTGATCATCACTGAGATGATCCAGTATTACATCTAGAATACTTTGAACTCTTGCCTGTTCGGGGTCTGAGTTATCAAAGACGTCTGGATCTAATACGTCTGATTTACTAATAAGATCTAACATATAATCCTCCGTTTTACTTATTAACTACTAGTATATAAACCATCATATAGAATGCCTATCATCATCGTTAAATTCTTTTAGCTAAATCGAGCCGTTTCGAGCGTAGCAATTTAAAAGCTATACTTAGCTACTAGCTAAAAAGAAAGAGCTTAATCGAGCGTTGATTAAGCTCCCTTCTTACTTGAAGACCCTAGCTACTAGGTAGCTATTTACTCTTTCCTAAAAGAAACTATGCTCGTCTACATTATCTACTAAATAATCTAGACCAAACCCATCAGACAAAAAGCTAAACGGACGCACTGTATCAGTAGTGACTATTCCCCAGCTGTCAGAAGGTATAAAACCTGAGTCTGTTTGATAATACTGATGTTCCAGCAGGACATAAACCGTATCATCACGAGTTATCTTCCACTCATGTAGACATTGACTAGCTTCTCGATGATATTCTCCACTGAATACATCAATGACTTCCTGTGACAACTTTTTACGGTTCTCAGGAGACAGTTCCAGAACTATACGAGCACCTGTTTCCTCACCAAAGCTGGCATACGCTAAAGGTATATCACCAGTAAAGTCTTTGGGAGTAAACTTGCCACCATATGGATCCATAAAGTTTACAAGATATTTATCTGGATCTTGAGCAAACAAATCCTCAGGGCTGATCTCATAATAACTAAGATCATAAAATTGATTATGATTTTCTCTGATAGCTCGCACCACAGGCTTCACATAATCAACATAGTTTTTTAAATTATTAGTCATGTTTCCTCCATTAACTAACTTATAACTAAAGTATAAGTAAGATGTTAAATGATGCCTAGCATCCTCGTTAAGTTCTATTTATATTCAGGTCTGTATTTTCTATTGTAAGCCATTCGGCAACGATTGGAACAAAACTTTCTTGAACTTCTTTGAAAAGTCATACGTTCATCACACATCATACAAAACTTTATCTGAGGACATCTTTCCTCCATAAATTTATTATGATTTTTTCTGATGGCTAGCACCATGGACTTCATGTAATCAACTATTATATTCATTAACCTATCTCGACTTCGTCAAGAGTAAATCTAGGACCGAGTGACTCTTTGATATGTTGTACTAGTGTAGACCAGTTTTTTACGTCTTCGCTGGTGATAGTAAAGAAATCTTCTAAACCATTACCTGCTTCATCTTGATAACCGATACTGATTACATCATCGAGAGCAAATTTCCCGTAGCATTCAACACCATCGATTTCTTTATAATGATTATAATTTACATTCATAATTCCTCCGTTCTAAGTAAATTAATATAATTAAGTATAGGTAAGATGCTAAGTGATCCCTAGCATCTTCCCTATATTCCTAGGCAGGAATTAACTTGATTTGTTCGTATGAATACCAGTAATAAGTCCCAGTTTCAAGACATATAAGTAGAGGTTCGAGAGCGAAAGACTCCCAGTTTTCTACAATACTACTCTCAGTGAGCTTATTAGGACCATGTCTCCTAGGATTATCATTGATCAATCTAGAATCGGTAAATCTTGGCTCTACGATTTTCTGCCAGAGTTTACTATAATGATCAAGGATAGGTTCAATATTTTTGAAATCTGTGACACACACAAATTCTTTATATTGATAAGGACTTGGGGCTTGTTCATGAGAATGACAGAGCCACATTTCGTATAAACGATCTTCCATAAGACTACTCCTTTATTTATTAATAGCTAATTATAGTAAAGATGCTAGGTGATCCCTAGCATCCTCACTATAATGGTTAGTTAGTTTATCTTGCTACAAAGTCTTTATCGATGAGATCATCCGTACCTACTCGTCCCCATAGCTCTAAACCTAGTCTGATGTAGATAGACTCGAGATCTGCGTCGCCGAGAACTTTAGTATAGACTTGCTCTTCAGGTGTGCCTTCTTTGTAGACCAGGAACCTAGTAGCAGGGTCGATTGACCAACCCTGCTGTTTGAATCTTTCAGCTTCCCGCATCTCTCACCTTATTTTCTATGATGTCGATATCACCTAATAGGTCAGACACTCTGTTGATACTACTAAGGTCAGACACTGGTAAGTCCCAGCGTTGCACAATAGTCCTAAAATTATCACGAGCATGTAATATGTCGGATATTATTTCTCTTAAATCAGTGCACACTTGTTGCTGTGCCTCTTGATTTAAACCTTCTTTAAACTCTTCGTTCATTTTAACCCTCCTCGGTTGTACGTTAAGTTAATAATTAAAGTATAGTAAACATCAGTTAAGATGCCTATACTTCGTCGCTATCTTCTTTTAGGTAAAATTCTACAGTACCGAAGGCACACGTGCCACCAGGAGAGACTACTTCCTCACGGGAATCAACACATAGGAATTTATACTTATTAGTCTCAAAGATGAGTAAAGTTTTGATGTCAACACCACCGTCACCATATTTGAATTTACCTAGCTCATGAGTCATAGTGAGAGTGGCATGTTCACGGAGTGACTCTATGAAGCACCCACCGTCCTCACCATCATAAGCGTAAGTTCCGTTATAGCTTAAAGCCGTATCACGACCGAAACATACATCTAAATGTTCCTCTAACTGTTCTACATTATCAAACCACATGACTTACCCGTTATTTTCAGTATCAAACCATGCTTTCGTTGCTGCTCTAATAGCATTCGTTCTACCTATCTTAGCACCTGTTCGTTGGCTAAGCATTTCTGCAATGTAATCTACATCCTTAGCTAAATCTTCGGGTAGTGCTACATTTTTTCGTTTCTCTTGATTATTCATGATAACTCCTTTATTTAATATAATTAAGTATAGTAAGGATCATATACAATCCCTATCTTCTTCTTAAATTTTTTTAAGCTAAATCGAGCCCTTTCGAGCGTAGAAAAATTAAAGGTATAGTTAGGTATTAAAAATAAAGAAAGGGCTTAATCGAGCGTTGATTAAGCCCCCTTCTAACTTGAAGAGTTAAACTACTTAGTAGCTATTTAAGAGTTTATTAAGAGCCATGTCGAATTTAGTAGACATCTTCACCTTATCACCTGTATCTTTTTCTAACTCACGCACTTCATAGAGATGTTCACCCCTTTGACCATCAGTGAGTTTGAGTAGAACAGATTGATATTGCCTATTATTTTCTTCTGACACTTCAGTGAGTGGGTATAAGTTTACAAGACCATAAGTAAGTTTAGCTAGATCATAACCACTATCTATATAACCCCTTTTAATGAGATGTTCCCGTAATTGCCTCAACTCACTGGCTCTTTCTAAATCTACCTCTGAGTCACGGTGCCAATAATAACTATTGACTTCTTCGGCTACTTTCTGCAAGATACCTTGTACAGCGTTTATGTCTGATTGATTATCAAATACTATCATAGCACTTGCCCCAGTTCATGTAGCTCCTCGAGAAGTTTCTTTTGAGCAGTCACTGCTTTTTGTATTTTCTTGAGGTTTTTACGATTACCTACATGCTCTATATGTTTGATTATAGTTTCTGTTTTCATATTGCTCCGTAATAAAATTAATATATAAAGTATAGTAGGGATCACTAACGATCCCTAGCATGATCAAATATTTTGATTAAACCTTTGATCATACATGTGGCAGATAATAATGTTCTCCATGTTTTCCTCTTCTAAAACAGGATAAAGTTTGTTCCTTATCAGATAGAGAGTTTTATCATGAGCAGACATATTATAGTACTCAGCAAGCACTTGATCCGCCACTGTATCATTTACTGGATGTGACATTATTTAGTATCCTTCCACGCTATGAATATTTTAAGAGCTTCGCCTTTTGATAATTCAAAGCAGTCTCTTAGCATCATAGGAGCTTGGAACATATTTGATCCACCCGAATCCATCATGTCATCCAAAAAGTCAAAATACTCTTGGTTTTCATCTTTTACTTTACTCATATTACCACCATGTCTCCATTACGCACTTATGCTCTGCTGCCACCTCGAACAAAGTTGCTAGGTCTTTGATTTCTTTAACCTTATATTCATAAGTGCCCCTACTGCTCGGTAAAGACCACTCAAACCTATGGTCATCAGGTAAATCATTTAAACCCTTATCTTCTAAATACTCCCGCAAGAGTATACCATATACTCGCAACTCATCAGTTTGTATAACTTCGTCTTGATTTAAATGCCAGAAACCTGGACTTGACGCAGTTAAATGAGCTACGAACTCCTCATAGCAACCACCTCTAAACGAGCCATTACCATGACCACTAAACAAACCTCCTACGAGGTTAAGATTATCGAGACGGTCGTCTTTAAATACTTCGTCACGATTACCTTTCATTACATAACAATCTAAACCCATGATACCTCCTACCACTGTGAGCGAACAATCAAAGAATGTTCTTTGTTATCTACTATTTTATAAGCAAAGATGTCAGTACGCTTTTTATCATTGTGTATAGCATCTTTTGCACCTTGGTGAGAAATTGACGACATATATAAACCCCAAGGTTCATCATCTCTTGCGTCAGCACCCACATATTGCCTGAAAACCCTAAACCTAAGTACTGTTTCTAAGTACTCAGTCTCTGGGTCATGTTCAGGGACTTCTAAATCATCTATATTAATCATATCTTCTCCATGTATAAAAAATTAATATATAAAGTATATTAATGATCAAGTTTGATGCCTAGGATATTTCCCTTTGATCTTTTACAACCTTTACAAGTATGCACCACTGATTCTTTGTTTCTATCTATAACTGTATAACCACCAACATATTTTATTTTAATCACATGGGTCGAGTGATCCATGCTTTCAAGAAAACCGTGTTGGTATTTTGTGCCCATGCGTTTGTGACCTTGATACTCACCAAAGTTCACTTCCTGTTTACACAGGTCGCACCATTTAAAATTATGTTCTTCTGCTGACATTTAATTCTCCTATGTGTAGAGTGCTGGACGAGGGAGGAGAATCATCTTTTTGGGAGAGATCGCCCAGCACCTACAAGTAATATAACTCAACGAGTCATATACGACTAGATTTATTTTGAAAGTTTTTCTACTATCTCGATAAATCCACGATCGACATCATACTTGATGTCTTGGTAAGCGTACCTTCGTGACTCAAGTGCTTCACGTACAGTCTTCTTATTGAAGTCTAGTACACGCTCTTGATTATGTGTCACTCTAGGTATTTTACCAGTTGTGACTATAAAGTGGTCAGGATTATACTTTCCTGGCTTTATAACCTTTTCACCAGACTTAGCAATCTCTGCTAGGTTGGTTGCGACAGCTAACTTCATGTTAGCTACCTTTTTAGTTGTGGCAGGTTTAACTACCTTCTTAACACTTTTTTTCATATCTGCTCCTAAGTTTTGAGTTATTAATTAAAAAGTTAAGTAAGCATAACTTATTAGATATAGAAAGTAAAGCTCGATCATATTATGATGGTTATCTTGTTAAACTAAGTATATCTCTAAATTATATACCAAGACAATAAGACACATTCCCATGATAAGTATAATAAGATCTCTTATATCTATCATCTTCCTTGTCCTCTATATGCTTTATAAGACCTTCTCTTATTTTTATTCATAGTCGAGAAACCTACATTGCCTCGACCTTGAGAAGTTTTCTTACCACGTGATCCGCACTTCGGCACATGGGCAGTAGTTCCTAATCTTATTTTCATATCTCTTCCTCCTGAATCATAATTTCGGTTAGTTCTTCATCTGAGTAATTATATGCACAACTCATGCATAATTCAAACCCTGCTTGGTTTTGTGTTGATCTTTCATCAACATTTTTATGGCACATTTGGCACCGACTACTAAATAGTGGATTCATAAGTACTTACTCTTTATGGTTGCCTCAGCTGTACATTTTTCACATAGAAACAAGCCGTGCTCTTTTACTACGGCTGGTGCGTCACAGTTATCACAGTACATTTGAGTATTGTTCATATAGTCCTCAATACGTTTTACTAGTATTTTAGCTTGTTTATTACGACCCCACGCTCCAGTTTTAACAGGTAAATCGAGGGCTTTACATATCTCAGTGAGAAATTCCATATTATTTACGGCTATAACTTCATCCATAGGTTGATCATCTTTACCATATATCACACCATTAAACAGTGCGAACATATCGAGATAATTACTTTTGTGAGTTTTAGTGACGTATTCGACAAACCTATCTGGTACACCTACCTTCCTAAAAAAGCTAGGGTGGAAAAAGCCGTAGCCATCAGCTACGACACACTCCTGTGCCCAGTCATAGATAGATCGTTTTACATCACGAGCCATAAAATAATATTCAACATCATCACTAGTATTTAAGTTTTTATATTTCATATTACTCCTTATTTATAAACCTTAATTTTAATTAACATCAAAGTGAGATAAAAGCATCAATCCTTTTTCTTCATTTTTCTCTTATATTCATCACGCATTATCATTGTTATTTCTGTCATGTTTTCAGTAGTATAGGGTGCATCGCCTAAGAATTCATAAGACATATCAGGTAATTCCGTCGAACCCCTGTATCTTTTATTTCTTGACTTAGCCATTGAATGACCTGCTGTGTAAGATTAACTGCCTTAAAAAACCCCAACTCACGTAGGGTGCACCTACACAGTGTCGCACACATCTTACTTTTGTTCTCACTCCAGCAGGCAAGAGCAGAGGAGGATTGTAGGTGCTACTTAATAAATTGTTCATACCTTTTATATAATTCTTCTCTTTCATTGACCAATTGTTTAAAATCTTTTACTTTGAAATTATCATAGTATTTTGTTTTTTGTAGTTTTCTACTTTCATGTACTAAATCACTCAGTCTCTGGACAAAGATCATAGGATACGGTCCAACTTCCTCGTCATTGTATGCATTAGTACCGAACAGCTCAATACCTTCTTCTGTATCATCAGGGTGGCTGCCCATTATAAATATGTCTTTCTTCCATAAGATACATTGATTTTGTTTAGTTATGAAATTATTAAACTCAGTGAATGACCTTTCGTTAAAGGTACTTACGAGTATAAGTATGTCTTCCTTGTGGTGATCAAAAGTAGGAATAAATTTTTCGTAGAAAGACTCAGAAAATAGACTTGTATTTATCTCTATTCTAGCCCTGTCCTCATGTAATGCTTTAGCAGCATATGGGCACACAGGCAACCAATCTAATAACTCGTTCGGTTTAGCTAAAAATTCGTAAACCCAGCAGTGTATATCTTTTTCAATCTTCGATGATAACATCCTCGAGTACTCCTTCCTTATTTACTCGTACACTGTGTGAGAAACCTTTTTTCTCAGGTTCATGCTCTGTCATAGCTTTAGAAAACTCAGGACTTATATAGCCCTTCTGTTCAAGCTGTTGATTGTTTTGTATTACTTGTGCTATGCGTTTAGCATAACTATTAGGGTCAGCTATATATTGGTAGGACTCTTGATTACCTTGAGCGTCCCAACCTGTTTCAACATAACCTTCCTCTGTGACTTTAAATTTAAAATATGTCATAAGTACTCCTTAATTTAGTGGCGAGGGTTGGGTACGCACCTGTTTTTAGCCCTCATTAAGTGTGCGTGTAGCTACTATACCCTCACACACCACTAATTTTTTATTATTAATAAAGTATAGCTAGGATGTATTATCATCACTAGCATTTTTCGTTATTATCCTTTGCTCCTCTTCTTCTAGTTCTTCAGGCTCCACTTCTATTATCTTGCCAGCAGGTAATACACCACCTGTATCATAATATAGTTGCTTCATACGTTCAAGCACTTCTTCTTTTGACATGGTATCTACTCTGTTTACAGTAAGTTCACTTCTGTTTACGTATAGACCTGCAGCTTTACCACGAGCCACCTCTGCTGTCACTGCTGCAGAGAAAGCGTTATTACGCATAGCACCGTCACGAATATCTTTTAAATCCTTTAAATGAGTTCCTAAACTAAGTTCTGCCTTATCTGCAGCTTTTTCTTGCAACTCACCTATTCTCTTTTGAACTAATGGATTATCTTTACTCGTTAGCACTGTACCAGCTTTCCCTGCATTCTTCTCGCTATACCCAGCGTGTTTTGCAGCATCTTTCTTGCTCATGCCTTTAGCGACATTTTGAGCAAACTTTTCTTGTTTTGGTGTTAGCTTATCCGCCATACTCTAAACTGTGTCATACCATCTTCAAATACTTTTCTGGTGGTAAACTTTTTATTGTTTCTTCTACAGTATTGACTTAAAGCCACTCTCATTTTTTGAACTAACGAAGGCTCAAAAACAACTGCATAACTGTCACCAATATCCATCTTATGATAATTATACTTGTTATTTCTCGGACCATCGTAATTTTCAGGTATAGGTATGTTCTTTTCAAAGTCCATACTATGCCTCAACTATGTCAAGTTTTTCCCAGCTGTTCCAGTCAACATCAATAATAGTCCTCTCATTACCTGTTCCAGGAATATATATTGACGCTCTAATATGTGGAGCAACTTTTTCACCCTGAGCGTGCTCATGTATCATAAGGGCAGTCATAGGAAACTTAACCTCATTTATGTCCATGTGCATTTTATCTAGCTCTTTAACTAAGAAAGGTTTGAGTTTAGTTTCATCGAGTTGTCGATTATACTCATTCTGTCTACCCTTTTTAATTATATTTTGTAGCTGTTTAAAGGTTGCTACTTTACCCTTTAGAGACATTGCTCTAGCCATATTACACCTCTTCTGCGTATTTGGATTTTACGTCATACTTTATATCACCTAGTTTTAGATCACTGTGTTTTTCTAATAACTCAGCAACGGTTAGTTCACCAGTGTAATAAAGTTGCCTTGTTTTATTTTTATCAGATGAAGGAACTTTATCAGTAGCTTTCACCTTACTCTCCATGTTAATGCTTGACACACGAACCACTTTCTTCTGCACAGGTTTCCTAAACGTAGGTTTCTTTACTACGTTTGAGTGAAACGCTACAGAGTGTGGGTCAAAGTCAGAGTCACTAGGCTCTTTAGCCATTGGTAGAAGTAATTTATAGAGTTTTCTGCATGCGTCTTGTTTATCTTTGTACTTAAACTTTTTCAAGTTATGGCACTCAATAATTTTATCTAGATGTTCCACAGTGAACCATGAGGGATAGGCAAATTTATTGGGGTCACCTAATATAAGTGAGCCACCCCTAATCCTGCCTGACTTCACACTGTTCACACGTATTACTCTTTTATAGGTAGTACCCTGTGGTGTATCTAAAACAAATACGACAGCTTCTTCGTCTAACATAATTACTTAAAATAAAAGCTAAGCATATATAACAATAAGTTAAAAGTAAAGGATAATCTAAAATTCTTCGTAAAAAATTTTAATGAAGATTGTCTTCTTCGTTTCTAAATTCAGATCCGAAGTGATAACTCAAAGCAAGATCCATTGCGGAATGCATTACTTCTCTTAGATTTTCTTCTTCAAATACATGACCACTTGGTACAGTGGTTTCAAAAAATTCTATAGCTGATTGAACAGCAGCAAACAAAAATGCAGCAGGCACCACGCTATCTGGTGCTTCCATATTTTCTGATATGTGTTTAGACTCTTCGACAAGAAGCCGAGCTAACTCTTCAGTTAGCTCAGACATCTCGTCGAAAGTCATAGCCATTATGCAGCCTTGGCATACTCCAGAGCTTTTGATATAGCTTTTTGTTTAAGTGATGCACGACCACCGAACCACGCATTATGTAATGCTGCGTCTCTGTCATGACCCCACTTATGATCAACTATAAAAGTGACAGCATTAGCAGCACCCCACCAAGTACCCTTAGAGGACTTGAGGTTAGCTCCAGGCTGTTCTTCTAAAGCTTGATGTACCATTGCTGGTACACGCTTAAACTCATCAACCATTGATTGACGTGTTGCTATAGCTTTTATATCACTCATTTGCTCAATATTCTTTTGCTGTTCCAATAATTCTGGTTGGAATAGCTCAGATATATATGATACTACATTTTGTGACGTATAGTTCTTAGAACTTAAGAACTCGGCAGACTCTTTAAAGTCTTTCATACGATCACCAGCGATACCTAGTGCTTCCTCTGCAGACTTAAATACATCCGCATCAAGAGCCGTTAAATGAGGCATCTTAAATGAAGGTCTAGTCTTATCTGCTAAAGCATAGGTAAGAGTGTTGTTACAAACTACCCTAATAGGTGTAAACCTAATCTCGTTAGCTTTGCCCCACTTATGAGATACAGAAACTAGTAAATAACCTAGTACTCTGTCATCTCCAGGAAGCGTAAAACCATCATTGATTTTAGCTAAGCCCCAGACTTGTTCACCACCTTTTAAGGCACCAGCTGTATCCATCGACATATCACCTACGCTAGTAAATTTCTCAAAAAATTTAAAAGCATCGGCATTTTGTGACGGTACAAACTTTGGACCACAAGGACCAAAGGTTTTGTTATCACTATCTCTTACTAAAACGTAATAATCGTTCACAGGTATAACCTCTTTACTATTATCTACGCTTGGCTCAGAGTGTGTGAATAAATGCCTTTTACTAACTGTCCAATCAAGTCCAGCAGCAACAAGCATTTCATCAGGAGTAAGGTTATCTTCAACCTTAACACCTAATCCGTGCCAGGGAACTTCCCCAGCATAAGCCATTGTTTCTACGGCATGTGCCATAATTACCTCCTTTTAATAAAAGTTAAAAGTTAGGGATACTATAAACTAACGACTACGAGATAATAGCATGTTCCTTAAGAACATTAACAAGTAGATCAAGCCAATGATCAAAAGTCATCACGCATTTAATGTCAGAATTTTTATACTTATTATTAATATAATTAATAGGTACAACGACTCTTATAGGTTGTCTATCAAACTTATATATAAGTATAGGTATTTGACCCTCAGCAGATTTTTCTACTTGATTCCACCACGCATCTTTATACCAACTACCTTCTCTATATCTTTTACATTCAATAACGTGTAGAGGAATAGTGAGGTCGCCCTTATCTTTTTCTTGATACTGTTCAAGGTTTCTTTTACAAACATAATCAATGTTATGCTCACTAAGGAAAGCGTTGAGCTTTTTAGCAATATCACGTTCAAATGAAGCACCTTTGTTTCTTACATTAATCATTAACCACCTCTATATCTGCTGTAGTTTCTATCACAACTCTAGCACCACAAGGTAGGATGGGTTTATCATTGCCCCCATACCTGACTGTGCTTTCCCCTAGAATTTTAACTGCGTGACAGTAAGTATTGTTCTTTCCTTCTTTTATAGTAATGACTGGCTCATTAGTGCCGTGTTTCAAATTAGCTTTTATTTTGTGTTGATTTACGTGAATGTATTTCTTCATCTTCCATCATCTCCCTTTTCTGTCGTGGCATGTACCCTAAAGCCCAGCAATTTATTACTATAAGTTTTTTCTTTATATCGTCGTATGAGTTCCAATCTCTTATTTCCTCAGCTGTGCGACCACAACCTTTGCAAACCACAGTACCCCATTGAGTCACTGAGCAAGTTCCTATGCATGGAGAGTCAGCTAAGCTGGTTGTTCGATGTAGAGATTTCTGAGCCATTTCTGCTTTTTATAAGTCTTATACCATTTTCTCTAAGCCACCCTCTCAACACATCATTATGTATGTCAGGGTACTTTTCTTTTACTTTTTTGCAGACCTCATTATATACCTTTAATCCTTTATAATAATCACTATGTCCTAATCTACACATACGAACTATCTGCCACACCCTCTGTTTTGAAATTTTATATTTCATACCTATCTCTTCTAAAGTAGCGTCAGAATTTTTATACAACATGTATATAGAAAAATACATTCTCTTTTTATCGTATCTACTCATTAATAAACCTTTGTCTTAAATCAGTGCTAGAAAACCCATGTCTTCTTGAGTTGTAATAGATTTCTTTAGTAGAGTGTGGTTTATCAAACTCTGTCCAACCAGTAAATGATTCCCCCTTATATTCCTCTCCTATTATCCTTACATGCCACTTTACCATATTCAGTAAGTTTAATAAATCTTGCTCTGTTTCATAACAAATTATTTCGTCTACATATTTACAACCTTTTAATTGTATCTGTCTTTCTATCAAACTTTGTATGGGTTTATTTTTATTTGATCTTTCTAAACTAGGGTCAATATGTAATCCTACAATTAAATAGTCACAAACACCTTTAGCTTCTTCTAGCATAGCAACATGTCCTGCGTGTAATAAATCAAAAGCACTAAATGTTATACCTATCTTCATTTAAAATAATCTTTATAGTTTTCTATCTCTCCCCAGCTTTTACCTATCTCAGCATCTACTTTATTAGGTACATTGATTTTTACACAGTCTCTCATAACCTCTATGACTTTTTCACATTCCTGTTTATCTTTAACAGATATATTTAACTCGTCATGCACTTGAGTATGTGCGAGTATGCCTTCTTTATGTAAATCTAACATAGCTTTTTTAGTCATGTCTGCTGCTGAGCCTTGTATAAGTCGATTCATAGCTTTATACGTAAAAGCCCTTTTAAGCCCTTTTCCATACGTTTCGAGGGCTTTTTCGTAGGGGTAAGGGGTATCCCTATACGACATAGGTTCGTAAAGGTTAAAGCGACACTTACGTCCTAGGATAGTCTTTATATAACCTCTATTTGACCCTAACCTAGCACAAGTATCTCGTAGACCACGGATAAAAGGTACTCGTTCATGATACTGATCAAATAGTATTTGACCTTCTTCTTCACTAATACCTAGTTGACGTATGAGTTTATCTTTACCCATACCATAACTCAAACCTAGATTTATATTCTTAGCTTCCTTACGACTTATATTAGCCATGTCTGCTACTATCTGATGAAAGTCTGCATCATCTGTGTAAGCCTCTGCTGCCTCTTGTGCACCTTCTTGTTTAGTAAGTAGCGAGTAATGTACTGTAAGTCTAGGCTCTTGTTGAGAGTAGTCAAAACAACCCCAGTGACAGTCTTCCTCTGGTATAAATAAACTTCTTATTAAACTGCCTATCTCTGGATCACGAGCTGGTACTTGTTGTAAGTTAGGGTTGCTACAACTAAACCTACCAGTGACTGTGCCTCCATCATCTGACCTTAAAGGGTGTAGTTCCCCATGTATTCTACCGTCTACCTCGTGGTCTAAAATCATTTTATCTATAAAAGTAGTTCTAGCTTTATTGAATTTTCTAGCCCTAGCTATCGCTAATGGTAATTTATGGTCATGTGCCTCTAACCAAGCAGAAGTAAAACTCGGTGCATTTAGTTTTGGTGATCTAGGGTAATCTAAACCAGCTCTATCAAATACCTGTGCGACTGATGCTGCTGCCCATAAGTCAGGGGTAATACCATACCAGTTTTTTATTTGACTTAGTATCTTTTGTTCTTTACTCTTTAACTCCTGACTAACTCTATCAGCTTTATCTAAATCGACTCTTACACCACGTCTCCTCATCTCTATAAGTACCCTTATTAAAGATGATTCTAGTTTATATATTTCACTAACCTCTTCTTCTTTTATTTTTTCTTTTAAATTTTGCCATAACCTGTAGGTAAGGTCAGCATCTTGCTCACCGTACATGCCAACATATTTAGGCTCTAATTTATACATCTCTGATTTAGGGTTTAGCCCAAATGCTTCTGCTGCCTCTGTTAAAAGTTTTTCATCTTTTAATTCACCCATAAACCTTTCGCCTAAACTATTGAGAGAGTATCTCCTCTCGTTTTCATTTATCAAAGGTGCAGCAATCATAGTGTCTTGTACAGTACCATTAACAGTAAAGCCCTCATAAGTAAGCCACCCTAAATCATACTGTGCGTTATGAAATACTTTATCGTTGTCATGTTCCAACTGTTTAGCTAACCATTTATAGACTACTCCTCTATCTAGATTAGCCCCATAATGATGAGCCACAGGGAAATAACCTTTCCAACCTTCTGTAGCTATACCTATTCCAATTATTTCTCCTTGCTTACAAGCCCAGCTCGGACCATGAGTCATGAGTAATGGGTCTCTAGTTTCTAAATCAATAGCTATCTCTTTAGCTTGTGTTAAATCAGGGAAACTATCTGGGGGTGTCCAGTCGGACTCAGGTGGAAAGAAACTTTTTTGATCCATTACTTACCGATATATTCTTTTCGGTTAGTCATGTGACCTTCTACTAATAACAAGTATCTCCTTAAATCCTGTATATCATCTAATATACCTGTAGAACTAGGGTCATCTGCTATAGTTTTAAATATGTCGTAGCCGTTCTTTTTACACTGATTTTCTATCCTATCAAATTTTCTAGCTAACATCATAAATGCACCAACACCACCACGAGAACGCCAACTATCACCATAACTTATTTGGGCTTCCTCTAGCTTTTCTACATCAGTGTGTGCTAGTAGTTTTATTAAATTAAAATTAGATCCACTCATAATTAATACTCCTCATATTTTTCTCTACACATATTCTGCTTACCAAAATAACACCACTTACACTTCCATTTAGAAGGATTAGCAGGAAACTCTGTAGCCTCAGTCATTTCTACAGCTCTTATATGTATCTTATCTCTTTTGATATTTATACTCTCTTGAGTATAGATGTATCTATCTATTTTACCATGATCTAAATACCACATCTCTGTGATAATTTTTTCTAACTCAGGGTATCTCTTCAAAGCTATGCCACCATACAGCTCACACTGTTCTTTATGTGCTTCTTGATTACCTTCGTATCTACCTGTCTTAAAATCAATTACTCTGGCTTCCTTAGAGTTTCCCTCGTCGTACACAAACGCATCCACTTTAGCTCTGCCCCATGTATCTTCATCAAACCAACCTGTTTGATCCCAGTCTTTAGTTATAGCCCAGTCGCTCTCACATGTCACCTGACCAAGTTCATGTAGTTCTTTTAGTTTTACAAATGCTTCTTCAAACTCTCTTAACTCTTTCGGTAATTCGTCAAACCTACCACGAATGTACTCCTCACATAGTTTATGCATATCTTTACCACGATCCATGGCAGGACTTCCAGGCTCTTTCATCTTTTTAACAAATTTAAACTCAGCTTGTTTAGGACACTTCTCGTAACAACTAAGACGACTATAAGACCACTGTTCGATCATTTGATTCTCCTTTATTTTATTCTTCTAGATAACCATCTAAAACAAGCTTCCATCCAGTCATCAGCTTTACAGTGTTGTATTTCTATAAGTGCTTCTTCTTTACTTTCTTCTTTAGAAAGATACCAAGCATCTTGTATAGGTACTGCGACATCAGTGAAAAATGGGTCATTAAACTCCATCTGCTCAAAAGGTTTTCTAGTAAAAAACATAATTAAGTCTGCTTCCCAATCACGGAAGTCTGTGCTGACCATAGGATAGGGATTTACTTCGTCTAGTTTATACGGATTGTGATTAATTAATAGCTTTATTGTGTAATAATCAAAGGAATCTATTTGTAATAGTTTTTCTCTCATAGGCTCGTACACGTTTAAATACGCATGATAATTATTACTCACTTGATAATACTTACCCATTCTTATACCTGTTGCTGCAGCTACAAACTCATGTAGCATTGACATGTGTACCACGTTTGCTCCATATGCACCCCAGATAATATCATTTGACCTATTTGATACTGTCATATCGAGACGAGGACTGTAGCCGTCTATGTGTACAGTTTTAAAGTATATAGTCGTATTACAGGGTACGTCAGCTCCATCTCGCCCTAAATCGCCCACAGCGTCCCACATTTGTAGGACACAGCGTCTATCGTAAGGGTCGTGCTTAAGTCTATCAATAATAATTCTTACTTGGTCTTTACCAGCAAAATCTTTAAATATAGGGTCTTTGAAATAACTTCTCCATCTCCAGCCATATGCTCCCCACAATGTTTCACCATCATCACTATATCTACTCATACCTTTATTGTAGTACTCCATGGTAGCTAAGTCATTAAAACCAGCTAACATCCATAAACCTTCCATAAAATGGAAAAAGGGGTTAGCGTCTCTATCTGGGTCAAATAAAACTCTCTCGCTAGGGTTAGCGTAAACTGTAGTGACAGGGTCTTCTACAGTAATGACTTTACCATTTCTAGTTTCTTCTATGTGTCCGTTTGATTCTAATAAATCCATACCTCTTAAAAAGGCATCGTTTACGTTTCTGCATTTTAGTGTGTGCATTATTCTCCTATTCCTTCTTTATACGCTTTCTTCCAACCTATGATTACATCCTTACGAGGTAATCCGTTCCAAGCAGTTTTAGTTTGTTTCTCCACTACCTTAACACATGTAGGGTGTAAAGAGTGTAATCTTTCTGCACCTTCATTGTGCACATCAATAGTTCGCCACTCACTACAACCACCGTCAGCATTAGATGATTTTTGACCTTGTGCGTAATAAAAACTTACCTTACATGCTTTACCTTTTCTCAGCAGTTGAAGGGCTATATCAAAATCTTCCATTACCCTAGTCCTGCCCCACTCTATGTCATCAGGAAACTCGTTTAAGTTATAAGCGAGTACTCTCATGTATCGAGTATTTTCTACAGATAAATCTTCTACCCTATTATTACCTTCCCTAGCACTTACACCCACGTGGGCATAACCTTGACTAAGCCACTCGTCTAATAAGCCAAACATAGCAGGATATTCATCAGACTCTAAGTATCGTAAGTGCCAATCGGTAGGGCTTTTACGAATGTAAAAACGTAAATCATCATCAAGCATAACTATATGGGGGTCATCACTATGCTCTATAATATATTTTCGTTTAGCCCCTATGCCTATACAGTCCTCTGGGACTACCATTTTAGGTGTGTTTTGATATTTAGTGTACAGGTGTTGCTCATCGTGGTCAATAACTAATATAACATCACCATTAGTTTGCATGTCTTTAGGAAACCATTTTAAAGTTTCTTGGTTAGTGGGTCTACCACGAGTTGGAATATATATTTTCATAGGTATTGTGCCTCATTAAATTTTGGGTATTTATCATATTTATATTTTGCTCTAGGTCTACCCTCACCTAATCTAGTTCTCTCATATTTATCAAACTCACATAAACTGTGCTCTATCTCTCTCATCTCTAGCTTTGGTACATGTGGCTCTAAGTATTTATCTGCCATTTGTAAAAGCTCATACATCTCTGCATTCCAGTCATGTTTATTTGAGTCCCAAGTAAGCGTTCTTAAATTCATTCTATTTAATCCACGCTTTGCTCCTGGACCTGGATTTGCCCAAGTATATATATCACGAGCGTTCCTTAATAAATGAGTGTGTCTTAAATCTGTAACAACTTCGTATGACATAAATCCACTAAATCCTGCGTAAGGAAGATAATTTTTCCAAGTATCTTCTAAACTACTAGAGACTATCTCTGGGTGATTATTATATAAAGGTGTAAGTATTTTGTCTACTGTTTGTTCTATCTTAGTGCCACCTAAAGTACCTGTCAACATATATGCACCTGTGTAAACTTTCTCCCCACTATCCATTCTATCCTGCATTATAGCTTTTACCTTTTCTGGTTGCCAATCCTCAGGGAAACCTATCTCTTCTAGGGTGGATGGCCAATTTATTTGACGAGCCACGGACATTGAGAAAGCTAAGTTAGGGTGGTCAAAGTAAGGCTCTCTCCAGTTTGTTCTTACCCATTCTGTGACTGTGTCTAGTTCTCTAAACACATTACAAAAACTATAAGTTTTTAATATCTTATCTTCTGTCCACGGTGGATGAAGACCGTTTTTTCTCCTTAAATATATTTGGTGTCTTTCATTTATGTAGTTAAAAAACCCTTCTACTTTATCTTGTACCATGATGGTTTACCTCGTTTAGTCCATTTCGCGAATACTTTTTCGCCTATATAATAATTTCTATATGCCTCGACTGCATCCCCCTGAACCTTATATTGATCAGGCATGCATTGTGGATGTTCTTGTAGCCCTTTACTTTTTATCAAAGGGTTAGGCAGTGACATAATAACATCGTATGATTTATGACATACGTTTTTATTATATCGCCACATAAATTCTTCATTGAGACAAATTAACAAGTCTTTCAGCCATAGCCAATTATCTAAACTGGCTGCAGACCATATAGTACAAGGGTGTTTCATATGTACAGGTCTGTAAGGTGCTGTTTGATCATGAAGCCAGAAACTTGTACAAAGCATTTGAGCTGACTCTAGAATCATTTTAGACACATGTTTATCACAGTGCATTTCTGCTGCAGTCTGTATATTATCGTCTAATTTAAATATATTCACGTCAATATTTTACTTTACTTGTAAAGTTTAAGTATAGGGATCTTCCTAAAAAATAAACTGTTTTCTAGTTTTAGACCTCACTATGTGTAAGTTTTCTTTAGTTCTAGTCACACCGACATAAAAATTTCTACACTCGTTGTCAGGGTTTCTATATAATTCATCGTAAGACTTAGTAGCCATATCAGATAATAAAACCACGTTGTCACACTCACCACCTTTAGAAGCATGTATAGTGCTTAGTTTTATTCTTGATGTGTTTAAGTTTTCTTTTCTCCTTAAACAAGATATTAAATACTCTCTTTGAGTTATACCTATAAGGTCAAATGATTCATGCCATATACCGTCCACTAATAGACCATAGTCTCTTTTTAAATCGCCCATACTTAAGACTGTATCGCCTAATAAACTTTTTAATGTTTTATACCCCTTCTTGACTCCCTTACCAGCCCTCATATACGAGTAGATTTTTCTTATATTGTCAGCTTCTATTTTCTGACCTTTCCTTAACCTTTCCCAATCTTTTATAGCATTGATTAAAGTATCAGACACGGGAGATTTACCAGCCCTCTGATAAAATCTACCAGACTTTTTAAGGTAGTCCTCTACTTGATTAAGTAGATAATTATTTCTAGCTAAAAATAACCACTCACCTTCTGACACATCAATATGTTCAAAATCCATATGTATATTTATTTGACCCTCTTCTTCTCTAGGCTCCCATACCTTTTCCTTTCTATTACCTATTCTTTTTACTATTCTTAATGCTACATCATGTACTTTTCTAGGTACTCTATAGGATTGTTTTAAATAAATGTTATTGCCTTTTAAATTTATAAAATGATTTACATCTGCCCCTGCCCATTTATAGATAGCTTGATCATCATCACCAGCTATGTACACATGCTTTACTCCTTCTGCTAATTTTTCTACACACTTCCACTGTAAAGCTGATAAGTCTTGTGCCTCATCTATAATCAATACGTCTAAGTTAGGTTTAGTATCGTGATTAATAAACATCTCTAACATATCTGTAAAATCAATTAAAAAGTTTTGGCTTTTATATTTTGAATAGTTTTTACAAAACCAATTAAAATGCATCCAAGTTATATCTAAGTCATTAGCTTTGTTCCATATTTCTTTATAGCCCATTGATTGATTACGTGCCATATTTTCTAAAAACAACATTCTATCACCCTTACTTGACAGTGTCATTATATTTTCACCATCCCACGCAGAGTTTATCCTCTCACCTATAGTCCTACTAAACTCTCTAAGATTACTCCTAGCTAATACATCGTTCTTAGTAAAACCTAACCAATGATAACAGAGGGAGTGGAGCGTTCTAAAATAGCATAGCTCTTGACTTGTGTATGAAAACTTACCCATAGCTCTTGCGAGAGCTTCGTTTGCAGCTTTCTTAGTAAATGCTAGGTAGCCAAGTTTTTCTGGTTGCGTACCTTTTTCAAAGAAGTCTTCTACCTTATTTAAAAGGTACGTTGTTTTTCCAGTTCCAGGTGGACCAAGAACCACGTTATACATTATAAGTCTGACCCCTCAAAGTTAGTTGGCTCGAGCTCTAAATCGTCTGCTCCATATTCAAACTCAGCTATAGACCAAACATTAACTCCCCTACCTTTTAAGTTTAAAAATTTATGTTCAGCTTTCATATCTCTTAGCTTAGATGCTATTCTGTTAGTATCCATTTCTGTAAACCTGTGTTTTAAAAGATACTCTTTTAAATCCTTAATTCTAAAAAAGGTACGGCTATCTTCTGTGAAAGGTTTACCTAAAAGTATCTCGTCTCTTGTATTGGCTTGTGCCATATCTGTACAAAAAGATTCGAGTAAATCCATAAACTGCCCCTCTACAGAAATATCATCACTTACCTCTATAATTTCCATACCGTTGTCCATTAAGTTTTGTATAAGAGTTTGCCAAGCCCTGTCATTCATACGCTGTGGCATTATATTTAAAATCTCCATACACACTCTTTGAAACTTTATTTGATTTTGAAGTTGTTCAGTACTTAACTCTAATCTTTTATCATCAATAGATAAAAACCACAGAGGTGGATTACTATCTAACTTAGCTAAACTAGAGAATGTAGGAGCAGTGTTCCCGTTGCCGATGCCGTACTTACAACTCCTACATTTACTTACATTACAGTAAGACTTGATTGGTTCATCAGAGCATTTATAGTTATACTCTTTTTTTCTTAATGTACTTATTAAGGTTAAAACTTCTTGGGCAGGTAAAGGTGGTGTCACATACTTTCTATTATATTCTTCTATCTCAGTTTCCCAAGTTTCTGGTATAGCTTTCTTTAAATATATGCCCACATTAAATAAACCATTATTTCTTGTACCTTCTGGAAAACCTTGTTTAAGTAATACCTGTAAACAAGGTGGACCATCTTTCATGTCATCTAATAAAGGTACTTCTAACTCTAATAATTCTTCTAAACTTAACGACCTTTTTTCTATGTGCTCTATAAAACCCTCTATACTTAATGCCTCGCCTTTAGTATCGAAAGCGTACCTAAGAGAGTTTTCGCCCTCGAAATAGGGCATATTTAGCCATGAGCCTAAGTCTCCCCTATCTACTAAAACCTCTCTCTGCTTAGGAAATATTTCTACTCCACCATAACCTAATCCTGCAGATATCTCTCTTAATTTATCTTGCATATCTCCTGCACTTACTCGCTCTCGAGTAAAACAGTATATGTGAGCTCCACCACTTTTACTTCTACACACTATAAGTGGTAAGCCAAATTCTTCTACCTTTAATACTAATTTTTTTAAGTCAAGTGAGTATTGGTCAACGTCAATGGCTCCCCACCGTACCATATTTTCTTCGTCTATAGGTATAATACCTAGCCCAGATTTACCACTAAGGTGGTCGTCCCAATGATTTGTAGTAGCCCCTACAGTTTTTATAGTTTTTGCTTTACCTGATTTTTTCTGACCTGTCGTAGCTATGTCGACAGTAAAAGTACCATGAGCTCTGTTAGAGCCTCTGAATATTTCATTTAATTTATTTGAATAATTCTCCAATCTGTCCTCAAGTCTTAGTCTAGGGTAAGTAAATATAACTTACCCTAGAACTGTAATTTAAAAAAGGATTAGAAAGGAGCTTCGTCGTTAGAAGTAGCCATCACAACATTTTCACTACCTACGGTCTGTGAAAACTGTTTAGCTGCAAGATACATATCTGTTTCTTCTTCTGTGACTGGACCCACCATGTCTACATTCCAACCGAACCATGTACCACGATCATTTGACTCCTGTACAGTAGTCAATTTATATTTGTGGCTATAGGTAGGAGGAGTAAAAACACCACCGTCCGCTTTTTTCACTTTTAGACTAGCCATAACTGCATTCCAAGTTCTTGATTTCTTTAACTGTGTTCCAGCCATAGGAATCATAACTTGTTGAAACGAGTCACCGTCTAGTACTAGGCAATAGTGAGTTGCAGATGTCTGGATATAGTTTCCATTATCTAGGACATCTCTACCATCCCTATCCTTTTTAGTTTGACGTAGTATTTCAGGATCAAAGTGTTGCGTCACCAACCCTCCACCTGTCTCGCGTGGCTGCCACTCGAGAAACATACGTCTATACGACACTGGTAATACAAAACATCCAACATCTTCCCTAAAGACTTCTTTAGTGACTGTGTTAGTTATATCACCAGCTACTGCACCCTCAATATATTTACCATCCTTCTTATTTACTTCTGGGCTCATAGCTTGAAGTATTTTAAGACGAGGAATAGTAATATCGTCAGAGGTTACATTTTCCAAACCAGACCCAGCATCTTCCTCAAATAATGAGGCAGTGGCTAAAGCCGTGTTTGATTTAGTTGCTACTTCTTTTGATGGCTTAGATTCAGTAGGAGTAGCCTCTACGTCTTCTTTAACAGCTTCGTTAGTTGTCATTTTTTCACCTTTATTTTACGACCTACATATACATTAAAGGTGTCTAAAGGGAGGTCGCTACCTTTTTCTACCTGCTCTTTAATGACAGCTTTGAGAGTCATAGGCTCTACCCATTTTTTCTGCATGAGCGAGTACCCTTCTTTCTCTAAGTTAGTCATAAGAGTTTTTGCACTCTCGTCTTCACCTCTACCGAAGTTAGCCGAGACAGTGTTCTTTATAATATCACCAAGACCATTTTCTTCAAGCCAATGAAAACATTGATCTCTATTTTCCTCAGTGATACGACCAGAGTAAAACCTATTTACTGAAATAGAAGTACCGTCGCTAAGTTTAAATTCAGACATACCTACTTCTTCTAATTTAGAAGGTAAGTCCTCTTCACTTATTTGACGGTATTTATTTTTAAGATTGTTAAGAACATCTTGCTGTTCTTCCATTTGAGCTTCTAGGTCTTTCAGGTCTTTAGCTAAAGCAGAAATACTTTTTAAATCTTCAGACTTAATTTCTTTCTCCTCTGCATCTTTTTCCATTTGATCTAATATATTTGTCATAATTTTTCCTTAGTTATCACTACTTTTGGTAGTGCGTCTCTATTAAACTATTTTTGGTAATAAAAGTAAATAGGTTGTTGCGTATTTATACGCCACTTCTAAAGGTGAGATTGATTCTCTCTCCACAACCCTCCATATCTAATACTGCGTGTGTACTTCTCATTTGAGATTTACCATCAAATATAAAAACGTCTCCATCTTCCATAAGGTAATTCTTACAAGATTTTTTAGGTATATATTTGGTGTTTATTTCGCTAGTGTCTACTTTATCTTTTATATCCTTTTCATATTCAACCCATTGAAATACTCTCGGTGCACCAAGAGACACGGACAAAACTATATCGTCTTTAGTAGGTACAGTGTCAGAATGGTGCGGTATACCTTTACCCTCTTCACTGTAATAACCACACAAGCAAAAATTAAACTTAATATCTCTGTCTAATTTTAAAGAAACTAATTGTTCGGCACTTAATTTTATGACGTTTAGAGCGTCAGTCCATGGCTCAGGGTTATATAATTTACCTGCATACTCAAAAGGACTATCACCAAATCCACGAGTTGGTCTGCCTACTACCTTTTTACCTTTATACATGCGAACTCTTGGCTCGTCCCAAGCAGTTATACCACAATCAAAAGTTTCGTATTCTCCTTTTATAAATTCCATCATAATAAGTGATGGTGTGTCTTGTCAAGTTTTTAGTCTTAGGAGGATCATGGAAAATGACAAAACTTATACGGCACCACCATCAGTGCCTATTAGTACTATTTACTATTAGTAGTATAGGGAGATTTTATTTTTAGTAAAGGATAAATGTTAATTTTAGCTAATAGGTCAATATGTTCTTAGGTATATCCTTAAATAAATCAATTACTTAAGATACCTATTAGCTGATATATTATCACCCTATTAGCTCAATAGTGCTAATAAATCACGAGCAATCATTTACTTTCTGGTTAAGTATAAATATGCTATGCCTTATATGAGTCAGTATACATATAAAACTACACCCTATACACATCAGGTGGATGCACTTGATATGTCGTGTGAAAAAGAATCGTTTGCTCTATTTATGGAGATGGGCTGTGGTAAGTCAAAAGTAGTGATTGACAACTTTGTTAAGTTGTACATGGATAAAAAACTAAACGGTGTACTTATAGTTGCACCCAAAGGTGTATATGATAATTGGTTTACATACGAAATACCAACACACTTACCTGACGAAATACCAAAATCAGTAGTCAAATGGTCAAACGCTAACACTAAAAAGAATAAAGAAAACCTAGAAACTCTTTTTGATAAATCAGATGAGCTAAAGATATTTATCATGAACATAGAAGCATTCAGTACAAAGAGAGGTACTGAGATAGCTTCTAAGTTTTTAATGGAACGTCAATGTATGTTTATCATAGACGAAAGTACAACTATCAAAAATTACAAAGCTAAGAGAACTGTCAATACTGTAAGACTCGGTAAGTATGCATACTATAAAAGAATACTGACAGGCTCTCCTGTGACAAAAAGTCCATTAGACTTATTTAGTCAATGTTATTTTCTAGACCCCTCACTATTAGGTTTCAGTAGTTATTTTTCATTCAGAGCAAGGTTTGCTGACCTAATAGAACGTTCCATGAACGGTAGAAATTTTAAATTAGTCACAGGTTATAAAAACTTGAACGAATTAAATGAATTATTAAAGTCATTTAGCTTCCGTATTTTGAAAAAAGATTGCCTTGACCTTCCTCCAAAGGTCTATATTAAGCGAAAAATAGAGATGACAGACGACCAAAAACGCGTCTACAAGGATATTCAACGCAATGCTTTAGCCGTACTGTCAGGCGAAAAGGTCACAATTAACTCAGTAATTACACAAATAGTGAGATTACATCAAATATCTTGTGGTTTTATAAATACTGATCAAGGTACTACGAAAGAATTAGATTCAAATAGGTTAGAAGAATTATTACAGATAATTGAAGAAGTTCAAGGCAAAGTTATTATCTGGGCAAACTACAGGCATGATATTAGAAAGATAAATAAAGCCCTGAGTGAGAAATATGGCTCTGACTCAGTAGGTATGTATTTTGGTGACGTACAACAATCAGAGCGTGAAGGTATAATAAAAGATTTTCAAGACCCTGACAGTAAGATGAGATTCTTTGTGGGTAATACACAAACAGGTGGTTATGGTATTACTTTGACTGCTGCAAATACAGTTATATATTATTCTAATAACTATGATTTAGAGAAAAGGTTACAGTCAGAAGATAGAGCTCATCGTATCGGTCAAGACGATAAGGTCACATATATTGATATAGTGTGTGAAAAAACTGTTGATGAAAAAATAGTGAAAGCCCTGCGTCAAAAACAAAACATTGCTCAAACTGTGCTTGGTGAAGAAAAATGGAAAGATTGGTTAGTTTAAAAACCGTATTTAAGTTTCATTCCTGATTCAATGCCTTCTAACTGATTAATGAGTGCTTGATTTTTCTTATTTTCAATATCTTGTCTCAATAGATCACTTTGATCAACAGCACCTGCTGGTCCACCTATAAGTCCAACATCTGGTTGGAATATAGTTTCTCCTATCATATAACCTAAGACTCTCCTTGCATAATTAGCTTCTTCAGATTTAATTTTTTTACCACTCATCAATATATCATACATTTTAGTGGGGTTTTTCATGAGTTCAACAGTTCTTTTATTTCTTTTAGCGATATTAAAATAATTTAAAGCAGTCAGCATTCTTCCAGGTCTAGTAAATAAACCTACATATGCTCTAAGTATTTGGTTTATAGCTTTAAAGAGTCCTTGATCTGGTTGGAGAGCAGTCGATGCATCAGATGGTCTTATCAATTTTAAATCATTATTTAATTTAGTTAAGTTAGCTACGAAATCATCCCCTAAGTATATTCCCATAGCATAACCATGATCGTTAATATAATCATCAATCAATTTAGAATCAAATACAGGAACACCGTCCACAGTTTTGGATGTTTTACTCATAAAATCATTATACATAGTAAGTTTTACTCTGTCCATCAATACAGTATCACCAGCTATGTTGTCTGCTCTCTGGATTATGTTATATAATTTTTCTGGTTTCTTTACATTTTTAGCTGTAAATATATCCATAAACCATTTTTCTGGCTCATTGATGTTAGATTTTGTAAGCTCTGGTAAGTCTTGTTCTTTTCTAGCCATGTCTAGTAAGAAATTTTCTGATTCTAATTTTTTATTATAGGAGTTTACCAGTTGGTCGATATTATCGAATTTAGCTAATTCATTAGTACTGAATATTCCGTTAGCTGGATCTAAAACACTTTTATTATCACTTTTCCAAGTATCTAATAATTGTGCACCATTTTCTTTAGGTACTACTCTACCATTTTTAAGTTCAAAAATATTCTCATATAGATTATTTTTTGTAGCTAACCTTATTTTTTCTCCTAAACCTGAGTTTTTAGGATCCATTAAAATATCCCTTAAAAATGCAGGAGAACTTATTACACCGTCCTCAGTTATAGTAGACCCTGAATTGATAAATCTTAACAATCTATTAGAAGCTGTGATACTATCAGAAGACATAGTCCTAGTGACATTATTACTTAAAGCTGTGATGTCATTTATAATCCCTGATTTATATTGATTTTTAAACACCTTGTATTTTTCTACTGCGTCATCGTATAGTTTAGTGCTTTGTTCTCCACCTTCCCTTAATAAAGTATCGTACCTAGTTTTTTCGAATGCGTCGACAACTAATTCTAGTCTTTCAATCATATCTTGATCGCCAACTCTGTATGCTTCGTTTAGTCTACCCCTTACTTGAGAATAACTTCTATCAAAAGCTTCTCTTGACATAAATTTTTTGCCAGTTATTTTATCTGTACCTTCAATCCTAGCCACTGCTGCTTTTGACATACCGTATAGTTCAGCAGGGAATAAACTTTCACCTTCACTTTTCTCTATAGACTTAAATACATCAAGTACTTCCGACATGTCAAAAGGTTTTTTTCTTTTATCACTAACTACTTTAAATGCTTTGTTAAATGCTTCATCTACTTCTATATCTTTAGCAACTTTTAAATTGTAAAAACCTTCTTGTATGCCTCTGCCTATTTCGGCAGGACTCATGTCAGTTGTGCCTTCTAAAAACTTCCTAAAATTATCTGAATTAGTGGCTATAAAATCATCTACGTTGCCTCTAGCTATGATTACTTCTGGAGTAGTTTCTACAAATTCTTGTCCTGCAACCCTTAATTCCTCCCCAGTTCTTGTAAGTGCTACGTCTGAACTTTCTTCCAGAGCATCTTTTAAGTTTAAATCTGCTGACTCTTCAAACAGATCATCCATTTGTTTTGCTGCTGCTTCTTCTTGTCTTATTTTTTGTTCACGCAACGGTGCACCTACTGTCTCAGATCCTTCAGCTAAGTCGTCTAGACTTTTTTGTGCACTTTCAATAGGAGAAACTAACCTTGGTCCACCTTGTTGCTCTACCCATTCTTGATATTTCCTCATAATTTGTGGACTTGTTAAACTGCCCACATTAACAAAATTATTATCTTTTAATTCTTTTTGTACAAATTCGTATGCGTCAATAAATTCATCTTCGTCTAAGCCTCCAGGCAAAAGTCCTGTTCTTCCTAATCCAGGAATAACTTTACCAAAATTTTGTATACCACCTATTACAGCATTGGCACCAAAACCAAAACCCATAACCATACCCATCTCTTTCATAGCTTCATGGAGTATATTTACGTCTGCGCCTAAAACACCTCTTTCTTTTAAATCTTCTAATCTTTCGTATTTAATATAAAAACCTGCTAAACCTTCGGCGACTACTGCTAAGTTTCCAGCTGTCATTATTCCAGCAGGCAATCCTCTTGGTCCACGTTTACCTCCCTCGGCAATAGCTTTCGCTAAAAACGTACCTCCTCCACCCATTATCTCATACGTAAGTTGCTCCATAAAAGCCCCTGCTTCTTGCAACTGTAATCCTGGAGGATTTATTGGGGTACGTTTGCCGTTATCAAAAGGGTTTTGAAATGTGTATGCTACTGTACCAGAAGGATCTGGTTTAATATCAAAGTCATAATCCTCAGGAAGTTCAATCTCGTTTTCTCTAAATTTAACTCTAAGTAATCTATCAAGCGTAGGTATAGCTTGTTGAGGATCGTTTAACACAGAGTTAGGTATATTTGCATAATCAAATGTTGTTCCGTAAGGCACATTGTTTTCATAATCAATTCCGTATAGCTCACCTAAATTTTCTCCAGATAATCTTTTAGTGAACTGTTGATTCATAAAATATGGATCACCAGCTTGTAGTCCACTTAACACTGCATCTTGATATCTTTGTTGGTCTCCTCCTGAAAGTTGGTCAAAATTTATTCTAGCATCACTATAACTTGGAGGGTTGTATCCTACACCACCCATTACTCCCAAAGGTGGTTTCCTATTTAACGTAGGATCAAAACCATATTGTTCTAACTTACTTATTTCAAAATCTCTATCTTCTTGAGTATCGGTAAGGGGAATATAAGCTGGGGATCTTTGAAATTCATAAAATAAGTTTGGGTTATTTACAAAATCAAGAGTTTTTTGAGAAGCTCTTTCAGCAATTAACTTGTCTATATCTATTATATCGTTTTGTGCCATCAGTCTGGTTGTGTTGTGCTAGGACTAAATTGTTTCATTAGTATATCGTGAAGATCTGGATTATTCACTTGTAAATCAGCTAAATAAATACTCATAGCTTTTCTCATCTCCTCCTGTTTAGATTTGCTCTCACCCCTCATTTCTTTATATTTATTTTCTATTGTACTTATTAATTTTGATGTGTCATCTATACCCCTCAGACCTTTTATAAAACCTTGATAAGAATTGTTTTGTAAAACATTTGGTGCGTCGGTTTGCGGAGTAGGATTTTCTTCACTTTCACCACTCAACATCTTAACATAGTCTTGGTGTGTAAGTTTGCCACCTAATGCGTTTATAGGTAAATTATATTGATCACTTATTGTTTTTAACGTCTCTTCAGTTAAACCCCCGTCTGTCCCATATCTAGCAAAATCAGCTGCTATCGGCGCATAAGTCTGTCTTCTCAACCTGTTGTGTGCAGCTTGTAATTGTGTAAGATTACTCGAGCCATAGCCCACCATCTCTAAAGCAAAAACTAAGTCTTTGTCTGATAAAGCTCTTCCGTCACCTAAACCGAAAGCACTCGCCACAGCTAGAGCTAAATTAAACGTCAATGCATTATACTCTCTGTTTGCTGTTGAGACACCTGTTAGGTCTTGAATTTTCCTACTATTTACAAATCTGCTATACATAGCTTCATAAGTATCTTCACCATTAGAAAATTCAATTACACCTGTTCGAGAAAGACTACCATCAGCAGTATCTGCAAAAGAAAGGTCTGTTGTATTGCCAGTTAATTGACCTATAAGATTAAAAATTGCTGATCCTTCATCAAGAAATGTTCTTAACCCAGTCACAGTTCCTCTAACAATACTCGGTAATACAGCATTATTATTTTTTACTTCATTTTGTATTTGGTCAGTAATGTTATAAACTTTTGCAGCAGATGCTAAATTTGCTTGCCATTCTTTTTTAATTTTATTATTGTACCTTTTCTGTTGAGTACCACTACCATCATTAGTAGCGATTATTGTACCATCTGGAAGTTCCATATAAAGCCCACTTTCATAAGGTTTAACACTAGGTAATACTTGATTTTCTGGTATGTACATAAGTCTTTCACTACCGTCTGTATCTGTCCTGATCACTTTTTTCAGATTTCTAGCTTTGTTAGTTAATTCTATGCCTGTACCTGAGAGTTGGCTGTTCATATCAGCCATTTCTGCGTCGGATAACTGTAAGTAGTGTCGTCTACCACCTATTCCATTACTTAAAATGGGTGGTAGATTATCGTTAGTAAGACCCTCTGGGTAAATTACTGAATACTGTTCTTTATTTTTTAACAGATTACCTTCTGATAATTCTATGTTAGGGAAGTTTGTTAATTGACTTACTTGAAAATCACTAAGATGTTCAAGACCTAAATACCCAGTTTCTGTATTTGAAACTGTGTATTCACTTACATCAGAATGAAAGTCAGAGTTATAGGGAACTACTGATGCCCCATTTTTTTCATAAGTTTGTATCTCTCTAGGGCTGATGTGCATGAGTCTTCCGTTCACTACATGTGGGCTTCTGTCTTTACCTATAGTAGCATCGTATGAAGCAGATAAATCCTGTAAAGCAAGTTTAGAAGCAAAATCATCTATTGTTGCTTGTCTTTGCATTTTGTACTGTAGATATTTATCTTGAAACTCCATCTCACCTTGCTTTTTCGTAATTGCGTATTTACTAAAAGCATTACTTAAAGCAGTTATCCAGTCTTCACCTTCTGTACCTGCTTGAGTTAAAGCCATACCTGCTGCCATATAAGGTAATGCTTTATCAGGTCTACGAATAAATTTATCTAAGTCCTCCCCACCTAGCATAGTTTCTGCAGCTTCTCTATAGATATTCATAGCTTCTTCTCGAGCTTCTGGAGTTTTTCCTAGATAGTCTAGTATTGAAGCATTTAACAAAGTTAAATTTTTAGCGTTGCCTGTAGCTTCGGCTACCGCATTAGGATCGCCACTTGCTTGAGCAGACTGTACTTTTTGTGCACTTGCATTTATTTGTGCAGCCACCACACCGTCTACATTGTCAGCTGTGTCTTCATCTTTAGTAAGACCTAAAAAGTCCATAGTATCAATTAACCCTTCTGTCACTTGATTTGAAAATGCTTGGTCATTGGCTATATCTTGTTGAGGCATCATGTTATTTGGCATCTGCATCATGTTTGGGTCTAAAGTGCTTGCTATTCCACTCGACATGTCAATGTTTTGGATACTAGAACTATTAGAAAAATCAGGTTGTGGGGACATACTGTAGATGCCTGTCATATCGTCTATGTTTCTTTTAGTTTGTAGTCTGTTATCTATTTGACCCATCATTAAATCATCTACACCTACACCTGTTTGAAGAGCAACGTCTTCTACAGGCATACCTCGAGCTAATAATTCCCTTGCTAAACGCATAGGGTCAGGTTGTGTTAATGCGTCAAGACCACTTAGTTGAAATGGTTGACTATAAGGATCATATTGTTCTGCCATTTTTTAATTAAACTTCTTTTCTACCAGAGAATAAACTCTCTAATGAAGGAGTTTCTTTACCACTCATCATTCCATATAACTGTAAACCTGTGCCTGCTAACTGCATAAATTTATTTGGTTCTGGTTCTGGGTCAGTGATTTCTTCTGATGTTTGATATAAGTTTCTGCCTAATGTCGGAGCTATACCAGAAGCTATGCCACCTACATCTCTAATCACACTCATCGGATAATTTAAAGAACCAACATAGTTAGCATAGTTCATATCTAATCCACGTTGTTCTAGTCCTTGTTGTTGTGCACCGAGTGAGCTTAATCTGTTTATATCTCCACCCATTAAATTATATATACCTGTGTTTATATTACCGAGAGCACTTGCCCCTCTGCCCATGGTGTTAATTAAATCACCACCACCAGCTATACCTATGTTTGCTAAATTACCTGATAATGAACCTAACCCACCAGCTACAGTTCCTCTACCTTTAAATGCTGCCTGTGCATTAGCCATAGCATCACTAAAACCTTGTCTCCTTATACCACCTACAGCTTCTGCTGCACCTCTACCAAACCTTTCTGCTAATTCGCCCCCTAATACCCTGCCTCTTGAACCACCAAAAGCACCAGACTGTATAGCTTGATTATTCAATTGGTTTTGAGCAATACTAAATTCATTGCCCATATCTTTCAAAGTTTGACTAACTACAGCGTCTTCATAAGGATTGTAAAACCTAGCTGTGTCTGTAGGATCAAACCCACCAGACATGCCTCTTAAAATGTTTTGAGCTTCTTGTGTACCACTTACACCTTGTTGAACACCAGTTTGTATTAAATTACTGCCTTGATTTAATGAACCACCTAATAAATTTTGAGCTGCAGTCATGCCAGGAAGATAACTTCCTACCCCACCTCTAGCAAGTTCCATTGCTTGTAATTGGTCGGGAGTAAACCTTGCTATTCTAGGTTGGTTAAAATTATACGGTGTTTGACCACTAGTTAATAAATTTTGAAATTCTTGATTAAGAGCAGGAAATACTCCCTGACTCATTAACTCTCCATAAAATATAGGTGGGGAAACCGTTTGTTGTAGATTTTGTAAAGCCATTAAATTGTCTCAAACGTAGGGTACATTACAGGAGCTACAGGTCTTTTTCTCATAGATTCTAAATAATTCAATAACGCTGAATTTTCTATTCCTGTGTCGGTAGGTACTAACCCTGCTGTTTGATTATATATTGCCTGTGCTCTTTCTGGACCAGAAAGGTATCCTTCTAATGATCCAGCTTGACCTGTGCCCATGCCTTGATTCATGTAATCTATTATTTGTGGGTTTTGTCTTATAGTCGATTCTTCACGCTCAGGTGTTACTGGGTCTTCAAATGCTCCTAATGAGCTTGCTCCCATAAGACCTACTGTGCCTTGTTCCATTTTACTTAAATCTTTCCAGGAGCCAGATATAGAAGTACCAGCATTACCACCTGTAAACATGTCGCTTGCATTAGCCCCTATGTTTTGATAAAAATCTCCTATACCACCCATTTTACCTGCGTACATATTACCAGTACCTGCTGTACCTAATCCTAAACCAGCACTACCTATACCACCACCAAATGTACCACCAGTAATACCTGCACCTGCTGCCATATTACTTAATTGAAAACCTGTTGCTGCCTGTTTTGCAGCATATCCTAAATCGCCTTCTTTTACTAGACCACCCACAGCTCCACCAATGGTAGCACCTATAGGTCCACCAAAAGCAAAACCCACTATATGTCCTATAGTCGGAGCATTTTTCTTAATGTCTCCCCATAAATCACTTAAAAATCCATACTCCATAATTCCTGTATTGGGATTTATTGAGTTTGCTGGATTTCCTACAGTAAATTGGTCTATATTTATATCATATCTGCCATAAATATCTTCTAATTTTTTTCTAAACTCTGGGTCACCTGCTATTTTTTTAGGTATTACTACTTCTCCAGGAGCTAAGTGTCCTAACACTTGATCACCATACCTACCTTTATTAGCCAATATTTTTTCTAAATCTGGCTGACCCATTTCCATGTCTAATCCTGGTGCCACACCCATAATACTGTCAGGTAGTACAGCAGATAACTGTGCTGTCACATCATCTCCCATGAGTGGCGAAAGAGGAATATCTTTCAATAATCCCAGTTGACCTTTATTTAAAAGACCACCTATTCCACCCATTTGCATTAAGCCACCTTGTACTTGTCCCATAATGGGTAATTTTTCTAAAAAACTCATTTTTCTCTTGAAACTCCTTTCATTTTTTCATAAGTTCTAAGACCACCTAATCCGAGCATACCCATAAGTATACTAGATAATTGTGAAAACTCAAAGCTAGGAAGGTCAATTTTTAACCCAGAAGCTATAAGTATAGTCTCTATTATTGGCGATAAAACAAAATGATAAGCTAAAGCTACACCACAAGTCCATCCTACAAATGGACGCCAACCAGCTACAAATATATTTTTATGTGCAGCTTCTTGTTTGTTTAATTGTATTTGTGCAAGATTAGCGTCATGAAACGCCATAGTCATCTCTTTCTGTAGCTTCATTTTTAGATTTTTATCAGGTATAAATTTACCTAATACTTTATCTGCTACTTCTATTACTTGACCTATCATATTATTTATTTAATATCTTATGACCATAAATTTTATCTACCCAGTCGATTAATTCATTTTCTTCTAGGGTATGCTTGAGTAAGTTTACCTTTTTTGCAACTAGTTGTATATTCTTTCTTACATATAAACCTCTGGGTTTTATCCTATCAATAGAGACGTTTGTGTCCTCTCCACCGTCACTTTTATTAAAAGTCATAGGTATACCAGATAAAGCACATCTACCCTCCTGCTCGTCCCAGAGCTCGTATAAGTCCTCTGGTATAAGCGTAAATGTATGTCCTTGTTTTTCTCTTGAATATCTTAGTTGTATGAGCAAATTTTTCATAAACCTATATCTAGAACTAGATATATGTAGTTTTTTAGCTTTTTGTAAACAAGCACCACATGCTTGAGGTTTATTATTATGCCACCTATCAGTAAATTTATTACAGTAAGGACATCTTTTCTGTTTTGTCACAAGTGAATACTGGTTGCTCCCTTCGTCAATACTGATACTATACCTAAACTTGCTTGAGCCGATAAGCCATTTTCTGGCGGACCACTAAAAGAAGAAGTATCGGTTGTATCAATATTTAACCATTGGTTTCCGTCATAAACCTGTAGTTTATCTAAAGTTGTGTCAAATACTATTGCCCCTTGATTAAATTTATTTTCTAATTTCTCTTGAGTTGTTATTTGACGAGTATTGTCTGGGTCAAATTGACCTAAGTTAATTTCAAGAATACGAACTAATCTGTTGTATAGATTACCGTCTATACTACCATCTACACTTATAGGTAGTTGTGATTGTAGAAGTTTACTCATCTTCTTCCGTTAGGTTTTATTTCTATTCTATTATTACCCAATCTCCAACCTGTGTCTGTGTTTCCTGGATATGTAGCGTCATCATCAGATTCAAAACGCACAGCTATCTGTCTTGATCTTGACCTTAAATCTACTTTAGCTGTATCTCCAGCTACTACATTCGTACTATTTGTAGTTAAAGTTTCTCCTGGAGCATCACGAGTTTTTAACACAAAATTTATTTGTCCACCACCTGCGTTATTTAAAAATCTAACGTCTGGTATAAGTTTGCTCACAAAACTAAATTGATCCCCATCTTCCATGTCCATATCAGAACTTTCTATAAAAACATTAGTCATAGGATTACCGTCATCATCATAACCAAATTCATGTTCGTATAAATAATTACCACCAGTAGCTCTAGGGTATGGTTCTGTGCCTGCATCTAACCAAGCTGTTCTGCTTAATTGACCATAAGCCCATGCATTATTAGCGTAGTTGTAAGAAACATATCTATCTATTTCACTACCACCAGCAGAAGTGTAAAACCAACCCACTTCATCAAACTCTTCATTTAAAAAAGCATGGAATTTATATGCTTCCGAAATATTCAAATCATTAAACACATAACTTAAAACAGAACAAGGTATTTTTTGTACTGTACCTGTGTAAACATAAAAATTATCAATCGCCATCCAAAAAACACCTTTAGAGGTGACTTTTGCTGCATTAGGTCCAATCAAACCTGTTTCTTTATTTATTAAATTTATACCGAATGTAAAAGGTGGACCAACAAACTGCATACTGTATAAAGCAGTGTCTGTCCAAACCAATATCTCTTGCCTAGATTTTTGAGCACCAACAATTATACTTCCCTCCGATAAAGTTAAAGAACCAGCAGTGTTAGTACTTTTAGGTTCCCACTCTAATATATTTTCTTGGTCACAAAATGCTATAAAAAGTGGATCTTGTACTCCTGTCCTTGTTGTACCTGTAGGATTTAAAGGGTCAGCACCCATAACGATAGCGTGTCTATCTACTTGAGAAACTAGAGTTATTAAACCAACAGTTGGAGCTAAGTTGGCTCCTGCTAAATCTATTAAATTTTTAGCTCTATTATTTGATGTGTTAGTTGCCCATTCTACTCCTGCAGAACTGTCCCAATAAAAAATTGGACCATTTCTTGGATTCATTACTAAATCTTCACCAAAATTATCATGAGACCATAATCTTAATTGATTAGCAAAAGCTAAAGGGCTTGTGCTTCCCCAAGTGCTTTCTCCCCAAGTTCCTGCCCCCCAACCTGTACCAGATACAAAAGCATCAAGACCTATTTGTAATTGATAATAACCTATCACACTACTTCCACCATTACCACTATCTGAAGCATTTGCTGTCACAGGAACGGTGAATGTATAAGTGTTGACATCTGTCACAGAATCTACAACAAAACCAGATTGATTAAGTGAAGCACTTTCTTGGTTTAAAACATCGGCAGTCACTAAACCACCTAGACTAGCTGCACCACTAAAATTTACATAGTCTCCTACAGATAATCCATGATTACTGTCCGTAGCAGTTATTGTACTGGATCCATTACTCGCAGCAAAAGTGACATCTCCTGCAGCAGTTGTTTGACGTAAAGGAGTTATATCATAAAAATTACCACCCTGTTCTATGTAGTATTTTACAGTTGTACCTAAACCTAGAAATTTAGTTCCTGCTAAATTTGTCCATCCATGTAAAGCCCTACATTTGCCTGCAAAAGCATTACTGTTATCTTTTCTCCAACCACCTATTTTTTCAGGTAGACCTTTAGCAAACCTAACTAAGTTTCCATCAAACCAACCATTTTCATTAGAGTAATTTGTATTTTCTCTATTGATCCCAGGTCTAAATTGTATAGTAGTGAGTTTTGTCATTCTATAACTCTATATGTTTTACCGTCGTAAGAAAAACTATTTCTTCTATTTTCTTCTGGGGATACATAACTTACATGTACCCAACCACTGTGTGGATCTACACCGTCATAATATTCGAGAATAATTTGATCGTAGTCAAGTTTTTCTTTAATGTAATATAAGAGCTCCTCGTTATCTATTCCAGGAAGTTCTATGTCTACGGCTTGACCTAGAGTGTGTTGGCTAGTGTCACGAGAGCCAAGTTTTCTATTGAGCTCCAAACAGCGATAGCCAGAATTAGGACTAAAAGGTTTGCCGAAATTATTTCGTATGGGTTCAAGTATTTCTCCACAAAGGGATTTTAAGTTATTAAATATAGTTTTGTCTTGAACTGTATTATCAATATCATTACGTAAAGCAACTTGAGATTTTTCAAGTTCTCTTAATCTAAAATGTTTTGATAATTTAGTCTCTGAGGAGAACTTCATTTTTGTTCTCCTAAAACAAGGCAAATTTTACTAAAAATCCAATAATAGTTAAAGAAATAGTCACAATAAATATTAAGCCATTCCTAATAGTTCTATTAATGGAAGAAACACCACTTTCAATAGAATCAAGTCTGCGATAGTTTTCTTTCCATCGCTGGTCACATGCTGCTTCATGAGCACTTAACCTTTTATCTAATTCAGTGACTGTTGCTCTTTTTGCCATTTTAAAAATGATTTTTTAAATTTTCCCAGTATTCAACAGCTTTTTTATTTACTAACCTGTTGATATCTGGTCTTACTGCTTTAAGTAAAACTTTTCCTAGAATTAAAGTTAAAGCTGTCCAAAATATAAATTCCATAATTACCTCTTATACAAATGTTAATGTGTGTGTTGGAGTGACATAAGCATTACTGTATAAGCCACCACCAGTTTTCCCCATAGCTTGACCATAAGTATTACCCCAACGTATATAAACTATGGAATCTGCATATACGGAAGAAATAGTTGCATTACTTAAATTATAACTCCTTGCTGGTCCATACGAACCAGTAGAAGGATCGGCAGCAGCAGTTCTGTTAATGTCAATTCTTGTAAAGTTCATGTTATTAGGATCAGTAGTTATTTTTGATCCGTCATTTGTTTGAAACATAATATCTAAACCTCCCCCTTCGTAAGAACCTATGCCGTCTGAACTTCCACTATTAGCTGAGAAATTATAAAAAGAAATATTCGAACCGAAAGCTAATCCTCCATTAGGATTATTGAGAGAAGCACCTGTACCATTACCTGAATACCCATAAAAATCTGCTCCACCATACCCACTTAAATTTTCTGTTGCAAATTTAATTATTATTCTGTCTGAAGCTGTCGTAGGGATGTTTAATGGAGTTTCTGCTGCTGCTCCGTAAAAATCACCTATTTCAATAGCAGTTCCAGAGGTGGTATTAATAGTTTTACCAGCAGCAGGAGTTAAGTCTCTAATATCTGAATCATTTAAAAAACAAGCTGTTTCTGTAGTTCCACCAGCTTCTACGTGTATTTGATTTAAAGTTAGAGTACCACTAGTTGGAAGAGCCATTTTTTAATTCCTCTACTTGTTTACTCAAGTCTTTAACTGCTTCTATAAGTAATCCAACTGTATTAGCGTATTTCATAGTTTTTACTGTGCCTAACTCTTTGTCTTCATGTTCATCTACTAACTCTGGCACCACTTTCTCTACTTCGTTAGCTACTACTCCTATTTCTTTTGAGCTGTTTGATTTACGAGTAAAGTGAACGCCTCTTAATTGATTTACTTTTTCTAAAGCATTTTCTATTTGGTAAATATCTTCTTTAAGTGCCACATCAGAATATGCACCTACATTACCTGTAGCTGTGAAATTACCACTTGTATCACACTCTAGCATGGTAGTGCCTGAATTATTGTCAACTCGCCATTTAGTGTCAAACTGCATTATAGTATTAGCGTTTGTGGCAAAATAAAGTCTTTGTCTACCATCAGCAGAACTAATCCAAGCATCGTTAGGTAGAGCTGCATTTAATTTAGTTGTACTTAAATTAGTTAATTGTGTTTGTGCATTAGATGAAAGAGTGTTGATGTATTGAAACTCTGTACTTGTCACTGAACCATCTGCTATTTTAGTAGCATCTATCGCAGCACCAGAAGCGACACTATCATTAACTACTGCATTAGAATCTAATTGAGCTGCACCTACTGCGTCATTGGCTATAGTGACTGCACCATTAGCTGCAATAGTAGCGTCTCCACTCATTGCAACAGGATTATAGTTTGTGCCATCTCCAACTAAAACATGACCACTAGTATTAGTAGCCATTTTTAAATCATCGCCACCAATAGTTAAATCACCACTTATACTTAAATTTTGTAAACCATCTATTACTGCTGCACCAGAACCAGCACCATCTAAAACACAAATTTTACTTGTGCCACTAGGTACAGTGACTGTTGCCCCTGACCCTTGTTTAACTATAATTGATTGAGAGCCAGAAGTAGCGTTTTCAATAATATGTACTCTTTTCATAGTGTTTGGTGCTATGGTGACTGTACAGGTAGAATCTAAAGCACCAGTGTATTTAACATACATGGCTCTTGCTTGATTGGTTGAACCGTTTGCTACTGTCGATAAATGAGTATCTGCATTAGTAGTTATGGCTTCTGTACCATAACCTAATGCTTCTCCTATCAACTCTAAATTAGTGTTTGTGACTGTTCCCCATGTACCAGATTGATCTCCAGTACCCATCTCATTTAATCTAAGATTATTAACGTATGTACTTGCCATTGTAAAATTATAATTTAATTAACAGAATTAAGCTACTTCTTCCCAATTAGGTGTTTGACTATCACTTACATTACTGTAGTTAGGTGTTTGACTATCATTTACATTACTGTAGTTAGGTGTTTGACTATCGCCCACATTACTATAACTAGGTGTTTGACTATCATTTACACCACTATAATTAGGTGTTTGACTATCATCTACCAGACCCCAAACCAGTATTTTTGGTTCACCTGTTGTTCCTACTTGCCCTGTAGGAGTTATATTAGCTTTACCAATAAACGATAAAGAGCCTACTGACGAAGTACTGGAAAGACCAGAGATACTAACTTTATTCTGTGTTGTTGTGCTAGGATTATTTAAAGTAGCCTGTAAAGTTTGTCCTGCTACAGAAACATTAGCTTTAGCTGTTATTGAAGGTGTACCTAAAGCTGATGTACTGGTTTGACCACTCACACTTACATTAGCTTCTGCGTCTGGAGTTATTGAGCCTACTGCACCTGTACCTACTTGGCTAGAAGGAGTTATATTTGCCTTACCTATAAAAGAAAGTGAGCCAACTGCTGATGTACTGGTTTGACCTGTGACGCTAACATTAGCATCTGCGTTTGTGCTTACGCTTACAGAACCAACACTACCTGATACTCCAGGAAGAGAAGCTATCGCCTGAGCGTTTACTCCTGCTGTCGGTGAGCCAGAAGTACCAGTTTGCCCAGTCAAAGTTTGATTTGCTTCACCTACTTGTGAAGTTGTGCCTAGTGCACTTGTACTGGCTAAACCTGATAAAGTTAAGTTAGCTTCAGCATCTATTGTAATAGTGCCTAAAGCTGAAGTTCCTACTTGAGAGGCAGGTGTTATGTTTGCCTTACCTATGAAAGTAAGAGTACCTACAGCTCCAGTACCAGCTTGTCCTGTGATATTTACATTTACACTCGCAGAGTCACCTGCAGCTAATGCTGAAAATGGGGCTTCTGAAAATGCACTTATACCAAACATAATTAATTATGAAATTTTTTTCTAAATTCTTTGCGTAATTTCTTTTCTTCTTCTATTTTTTTATAGAATTTTTTATCTATTTCTTTTGTGTTTAATTTTACAGCCATTCACCTTCCTCTGTAGGATAACGAACATACCCCTTAACTTGTTTAATTTCTAAAGTATTTTTGTCATACACTAAACCATATATCCAGACAAAATCATCTTCCCTAGTTTCTGGCATAGGAAAGTCTAAACCTTTTTCTTTGCAAAACTCTTTCATAATATCCTTAGTGGTCACAAAGAAAACATCATACTGGTCTGCTTCTGTACCATCTTCATTAAAAATTTTAGCAAAAAAGAAAGAACGGTATTTAGCAGAATACAAAGGAACTTCTGGTCTAGGTATAAATGTATCTGGGTGTTTTTGATAATTGCTAGTATATTCATTATCAGCAATAACAAGTTTTAATTGTTTTTTACCTGTCACTGTATTGTATTTTATTGAGTGCCAAACATGATACTCATATCCAACATCAGGCACTTTAAATTCATCTAATAACTCTTGTGAAGGATAGTTATAAACATTGTACCAACTATAAGTTTTTTCATGGGTATAGGGAGGTCTTAAAGGAGCGTCTTCATGAGCTGTATAAGTTCCAATAATGTTAAATCTATTGCTCTTCCATTCTTGGTCTTTACCAAATACTTTTTCTACTTCTTCTATTAACTTATCAGATTGCCATAATCCTATATTGTAATCAGTTCTTACTAATTTTTTATTTACATAAACTTCGTCATAAGTATTAGTGCTTTTTGGTACTGCGAAATTTTTTACACCATCCCCTAAATCTCCTTCCTCTGCATGTCTCAATGTGCTATTTTCTAAAAAGAAACTATATTCTGTTGCTTCCCATGATTCTTTTAAATACTTAACATCAGCTTCTTCAACATAAGTACCATCTTCTTTTTCTACTAATACATCTTTACTGTCTGATTTATTGTATTCAATATATATTTCTTGTTTTGAAACAGGATGTACTACATTAAGCGTTAATTTGTTAAAAGGTACGTCTTCATGATCTATATCAAAATCAGTACCAGCCTCTGCTGTTTTTGATTTTTGTAATTTAATCTCACTCATCGTGACCTACGAAAAGTTATGGTATTACTTACATTTGCTACACCAAAAGGAGCATACGCATCACTTGAAGCGTCAGGAACTGCTGCACTTACACTCCAAGTCCAGATAGTATAGACTCTATCTGCATTATTATTTTGACCAAAACTAGCATCAGTTCTATTAAAAGTAGTGCCGTTTACTACAACACTTTTAAAAGCAGTATCATTATTTGAAATAGTTCCATTAAATATTTGTAATCTAAAATTAGAAGAAGACCCAGCTTGGTCGCCAAAAATAGCTAAAACATCTATAACAGCATTGGCTAAATAATCACTATCTTGGTAATCATTCATACTACCAATTCCACCAGAAGGTACTGCTGTCGCTGATATTGTGGTTGATGTCATATAACCTCTATACCTAGTTGTTGTAGTCGTATAACCATCACTAGAGGCTATTGTTCCATCACCTACAGTCATGGTACTTGACCAATCTGCCGCACGACTATAATAATCATTCCAAGAAGCTGTTGCTCCTGAACTTTTATCTGCAATTAATCGTATATCGGCATCGTTTATACTACAGGTTGTGCCAGAACTTCCGCCTGCTTCAACGTGCATTTCATTTAAACTTATGGCACCTGAACTTGGAGTAGCCATTATTTATCCTCTAGTTCTTTTACTCTAGCGGATAAATCTTTTACAGCTTCAATCAATACTGCTGTTAATCTGCTGTAATCCACAGACTTAGTACCCATTTCATCATCTGCTGTTAATACTATTTCTGGTAATATCTTTTCTACTTCTTGAGCAATAACACCTATGCTTTCTTTTTCGTCTCTGGTGTAAGTGACACCTCGTAATTGCTCTACTTTATCTAAACCATTTTCTATAGTTTCAATATTATCTTTTAGTCTTTCATCTGAGTAAGCTGTGACATTATCGTTAAAAGTTGCAGCACCTGCTGCTGACATATCAATAGTAAGAGCAGTTACTGTTGAGCCCCCATCATTACCTCGTATTCTAAAATCTGCGTCTTGAACAGAAGAATAAATATCAAAATACCAGAGTTATCTAAATTAAATTTGTGCCATCTCAGTTCCGCCATCTTTGAAAAAGATAGTTCCTCCATCAGCATCAAAGATAATATCGTCTGCACTATCAACAGTAAAATCACCATTTCCAGTTGAGAGTGTTCCATTTGTGCCATCACTAGCTATAGCTACATCATCCCCAGCACCACAAATAAAGAAACTATTATCTCCTACTCTTACATCGTGATTAAAGATTGCTGTTCCTGCATCAGACATATCAAGGGTAAGTGCAGTTATAGTTGAGCCATCATCATTCCCATTAAATTTTATGTCTCCATCACTTATGGTAGATTGAATGACCATATCATTACTGGATTTTTCTATATATCCATATCTAGTTCCAGCATCTTTATAACTTACAGTTCCATTATCATCTGCATCTAAGATTATCCCACCTACAACATCTATAGTTAAATCTCCAGAAGCATTCTCAATATTTCCTGTGACTTTTATTCCACCTGATACAGTTGCAAACTTTTCTGAGTTATCATAATAAATTTGAGTTCCTGCACTTATGGTTGATTTTAAGTAGTTATGTCCTAACGCACTTTGTATATCTACAGTATTTGTTCCTCTTAAAAATAATCCGCCTGTTCCTTCATCAACAATTATACTATTACTACCGTCATGGTA
>Ga0209404_10000259_pt1 | contig 43113 bp, 68 predicted proteins | sample TroAtlMetagenome_2_FD_187447 | JGI IMG/M metagenome (GOLD analysis project Ga0209404, IMG submission 187447) | Marine eukaryotic phytoplankton communities from Atlantic Ocean - Tropical Atlantic ANT8 Metagenome (SPAdes) (version 2) | ecosystem: Environmental > Aquatic > Marine > Oceanic...
ACCAAGATATATTAAATCGATAAGGTATCAATACCCCTTTACCCTTTCTCTTGGAGTCCCAAAATAGTAAAACGGGGCTACTCTTCTGGGGGCGTCGTACTAACACTCTGGGTCTGGGCAGTGCCATCTGCAACCTTCTCTGCAACTACCTTGTCTAAACTACCACCTGCCTTTGCAGCGTTCTCTATTATACCATCAACCAGATCGGGCGGACATCCAGCAGGAAGAGGGATACTCAGTGGCATGCCGATAAGCTTGAGACAATCACAGAATGTAAATGGTATGAATGGTAATGATATACCTACCTTCTCTAGTAGGGACATGATCTTTTCTATTATTAATTCTATATTATACATAGGCCAATTGACAGCAAAGGTTCTCATGTTCTCCATCATTACCTCTACATCTTTCCATGATGCCTTTACCTTCTCTTGTATAGCACCACCCATGATATCCTCTATAGTAAACCCAAAGATAGAGATGCTTAGCAGTTGATCTTTAACCATAGTTGCAACATCAGTACCTAAAGTCTTTGCTTGTTCCTTAGCACTCTCTATAGCACCTGTGAGCAGGGCTTCTATGTCCAGTGTTAGGAGTGCTGCTATGTCAACAGTACCAAGAGATGCGAGTTTAATCAACTTTGCAGCTGCCTCTAGGGCCATATTGATGATCTCATTCATCGCATTAGAGAGTTTATTGACTAACCATTGCCATAGTTTTGCAATATTCATCTCATCATGACCAATTCCCATGTTCTCCCACACCTCAGTAAGTGATGGGGGCAACATCGCCATGAGTGCTTCCTTCTCATCTTGCCACATCTTAGTGATTTCTGCAATTAACTCGGCCTTATACTCTGGGTCTTTGAACAATTTAACCACATCTATACTAATTCCTATAGGAGTAGGTATCTCTAACTCCAATGGAATGACCTTTGTGATGATATCTGCAATTTTTATCTGGGTAATGAACTTCCATTCGTTATGAATCGACTGTCCTAACCTCTGAAAGGCCCATTCTGGTATCTTTACACTCCCATCTGGTATATAACCCATAGGAAAGTTCCCTAATACCTTCGGAATAAGGTCTACTACCTCTTGAACAGTACCAGCAATCTCTGCGAGCTCTCCACTTAGTTCTAATTTGGCTTGTCTTGCAAGTTCGCCGGGTACTGCAGCCAGTTGACCCAACATTTCTGAGAGTTGCTTCGGAGTAGGCAACAAAGTTGCTGGACAATCTAACACTATGGTACTCATTCTACCACCTCAGTGCATATTAGATGTCCATGATAACTCTTTGAACAGTCTCCGAGACTCTCCTCATCCGTCATCATACCTCTCCTCTCTATCACGATGTTTTCAGTTTTATTTTGTCCTTCCAAATAGTACACATTGTACCACAAAAGTCCACAAATACACACCAATATAAATCCGAGTATATTCCGTATCCCTTTATAGGTAAGGTCTGTAAGACCTCTTAATACCACTGCTAAGTCCATAAGCACACCCCTAAGACGATTCCGAACACTACCCCTTCTACCCATGATATCCAATACATGGTGTACTCAGAGAGTCCATAATGGGTCTTAAACCTCATTGCTAGTTGTTCATGCCATTCTATCATAGTTTTACTGCAAGTAGTATGAATATACCTATTTGTATGATGCATATAAGGAACATTAGACCTGCGAGTATCGTGTGATACCATATCCATCGTGTCTTATATGCATTCTCTATTGTTAATTCAGCAGGGTCTGGAGTTGCTTCTACCAGTTCTTCTGTCTCTTCTGGACTACCCCAGAGTATATGATACCATTTTTTACCCATAATACCACCTCAGTTGTAGTCCAATATAGTCTAAATATTCTTTTATCATCATGCTAAGCAATCCTCTCATCGTGATCCATAGGTCTAGTAATACAGTTTATCCATGCCTCTTGGTCAAAGGTCATCCATTCTGAGCAACTATCCCATAGTTCTTTATGTGGTGATGGGTTGGGAATAGGGTCTATATTAATTCCGTCCTCTTCTCCCTCTGGAAAAAAATCCGAGTCAGAGTCCTTCGGACAAATATGTGTCCCCTCGTGGTCGTTGTAGCAAAGTCCATCGAGTATCTCTATGGATGAACATGCAGAGATGATGAGTAGTATCATGATTAATGTTAGAGTCTTCACTATCTTGTCCTATTTGTAGTCTCCTAATCCCTTCATCCACATCACTAGATTGTATACGAAACCACATGAAAGTAGTCCAAATAGGACTGTATGCCAGTTGAATAGGAGCATAAGCACTGCAAATGAACCCATTCCTACATGGTGTTTATACATCATCCACCACAATTTATGCATTATCTTCTATGAATTTGACTACATCACCTATAGTTTTGAAGTTTTCTGCATCCTCATCTGGTATATCTACCTCAAATTCATCCTCTAGTTCTAGGACAATCTCTACTATTGTTAGAGAATCTGCCCCTAAGTCATTCATTATTGAATGCTTTTCAGTTATATCGCTTGAATCTATTCCAATTCCCCTTGCGATTACATTGATTACTTGGTCTTTCATTTTATTCCTCAATCATTTAATTAAAATATGTCAAATATACTACCTGTTGAATTTAAATTAACTTTATCTCCAGATAAATTAACATTTCCCTTTGCAGTCATATTTATATCTCCCTCAGTAGAGGTGATATTGATACTGTCTGTTGCAGTTATATTGGTCGTTCCTTTGGTCGATAAGTTGTAGTTTCCGTTATTTAATTCAATATCGGCACTCCCTGCTATGAGGATTTTCTTGTCTTTTAATATAATCTCGTAGTCATCGTTGACTATCTTGGTGACTCTATCACCTACTGGTGTGATCTCTATTCTACTACCAGATCGATGATATAGATGCATTCTTTCTGCATCTGGAGTATCATCTATCTCTACTAAGTGTCCAGATTCACTCTCAAATACATGATTATATGGGTAGGTTGGGTTATAATACCCAATTGTATTATTAACGAATGTCTCTCGTTCTCTTGGTGGTTCCTTTACAATACTCCCCTCATGAACTTCAATCATGTCATTAGGATATTGCTTATAGTCTCCCCTTGCAGATGGGTTAACATCTGACTGTTCAAAATACTTCTCTTTAGGGTAATTGACTGGTTTTCTATCACCTATTTTAGTACCAGAACCATCCAATTTCATCTCTACTGACTCTGGTGGAGAAGGGGCATCTGATAGTTTATTTGTCAATCCATGTGTTCTTGAACTATTTTCTTGTGGATTCTTACCATCATACTCGTCATATGACTCCCTTCTAGGGTCATTGAATCCCAGAGTAGGTTTTCTTTCAATTAATTTATCGTCTGATTGATCTATTTTATAGTGTTTTGTGGGTTGTCCAAATAATGACCCTATTACAACTGGGTCTTGCATGTCGTTTCCATCCCTAAAGAAACCCATTACAGTAGCACCTTCTACTAGTCCATGTGGTGATTGTCCTAATCCACTAGTTGCAGATGAGGTTGTAGGCATTAATACTTGGGCCCAAGGTAAATCTGGTGTTGCAATATGTTCTTTATTATCAGTATGCACCCCATAACACCTAACTCTCACTCTTCCTAGTGTTGCTGGGTCAAATCTATCTTCTATTACTCCTGTAAAGAAGATATAATTGTTTTTACCTTCAAATTTGATCATGTTTTATTCCGTTAACAGTTGTTGTTTATTAAACTGTTCTCTTAACCAATTATTATATCTACTGGTATATTCTTCGTAAGTATAGGTAGTTGCTAGAGGGTCTTTATTCTCATCACAATTATCCAACCACATTCGTCTCTTATATTGAGTAAATAGTTCTTCTCTGGAGAATTCTCCATCGTGATTTAGGTTTAATAGTTCTTCATTTAGTTGTTTCATGTTATTCCTCTGCTGGTGTTGCTGGCTCGTCTGGGTTTTCTATCGTCCATGATGGTTCATAATATTCAAAGTTATCTGGAGAACCTTTATGTCTACCATCTTTTGCTAAGTCTAATTGACAGGTTAATCCCTTCTTATCACCTATAAATGTACATTTAGTGACTAGGAATTTTCCATTAATCATTGATTCTTCCACTACCTCTACATCACCAGATTGTGCCATTGGAATTTTTATATCTGTCTCTACTACTAAACCACAATTAATATTAGTTCGTCCAGAGACTATCACCCTCATCGTGTTTGCATCTAATATATTTCTTACCTTATCTCTATGAAAATTAGATAATTTAGTATTATGGTGAACATTAGTAGTGGTGTCATTTATTCCATTTATATGTAGAGGGGATTCATATCCAAAATCTATTACTGCATCTGTATAGTCATGAATACTTTCCAATGTCTCTAATGGGCCTGCTGCCTTAAACCCTTCGGGCCCAACTGCATTACCATCTGATGATACCTTCATTACTGCCTCTGGTGCTGTTCTAATAGGTAGTCCCTCAGATAAATGCATGTTTTGTTTCTTATACTTACCAGTTTTTGGATCAATATCCCAGTTGCTATCATCGATCAGTCTATAATTTAATTCTGTATATATTTGGGATACATTATTAAATGTAATTCTTTTACCAGAATATACTCCCTTTGAGGTTGCTTCTGAAATATCAAATAGTACAGGTTTCTTTGATTCATAGATGTCATATCCAGGCCCTTGTCTGTCCATCACCCCATCTCTTGTGACAATTTCCATTGTAGGGGATTCTTGTGGTTTTGGCATATAATCATAATGTTCTGATGGTAATACTGCACCAGTTCCAGACAGAGGTTTACTCCATTTTAATTTACCCTCTTTATCATACTTCACATTATACATATCACTTATGGTATTCAAAAAGTATCCACCTCTTGCAGTCTGATAGAAATAGTATGAATTAGGTGTTGAGGACACACTTGATCCTTCTTCACCTTCACCGGCTGACATTTTACTAGTCAACCATCGTATGGTGTCTTGAACAGTCCAATTGGGAATGACTACTGAATAGTTTTCTGGTTTTGATTGTAGTCTAACAGTCCAATATTTTCCAGAGTCATTTTTCTCTGCCTCATAGTCCAGTTTTAAATACTCTTCACATACTTTGACTAAAATATCAGATAAAGACCCTTGATAAGCTCGTGAAACTCTTTTTCTTTTTGACTCTAACCACTCTTGTGAACAGAAATGTAATGTATATGTTTGTACACTACCTCTTACAATCACATCACTTATCTTGTATATTCTAAATATTTGGTCAATATAATGATCATAATCTTCTTGCTCATCTTCAAGCTTTGTACCAGAAAAACTGATACGAATAAACTCTTGTCCAGAAAAACCCATTTGCTCAAACAAGTTAACACCATCAGCAATCTGTATGGTTCCAGTAAGGAAATTGTTATAGATAGATTCTGTTATTTGAAATTCGTTAAAGATACCAGTGACATCTCTCTGCAATCCTTGAGAATTGGAGATGGTTAGTGCGTTGATGAAGTATCTATTTGGGGTATTTTGACCAAATGCTATCATAATATATTAATCTCTTATTAAGTCTTTAAATTCTTTAACTACTTGATGTGCGTATCCTTTTGGAATATACCTAATGAATCTTCGTGCATCATTTTGTTCCCTTTCATGTTCTGCATTAGTTTTGACTGTATATGTTTCATTATATTGTGTTGTTTTATTACCATCACCATCAATATAATGATGTGGTCTATCTTTATAGTCTACTACTGATGTGACATTAAATGCCTTACCAGACTTAGACCCTGTGACTGTTTCGTTTACTTGGAACACTCCTACAACATCGTTAACTACGATATGGTCAAATGTTGGATCAATATTAATCGCATATCCGAATGCACCAGATGTTCCACCTATAACTTTTTCACCCATAGTGAACTTACTACTTGCAGATGACACTATAGATGTAGATAAGTCTGCAACTAATGACTTTCCAGCATACTTACGATTAATGTATTTTTCCATGAGTGAAGTGCTCTTTGGCCAATCTGCATGGACAGTTAATTCATCATTAACCAACCAGAATAACCAATAAAGAGTTGAATCTCCATACATTTTAGTTGCAAGTACATCTGGTCTATCAGTATCTTCAATGTGCATATAATTATATCCAGTGATACCTTCGTCTGCATCATCGAATACTCTTATTTGTCTGAATATATCTTTTGCCTTTACTAGATTACCATCATTCTTGATGTCGTAATCAATATTAGGAAAGTGTTTAAAATATTTAGTTAATGCCATTATCCGTCATCTCCAAAGTCATCTAGTCGTCCGACTGATTGTCCCTGTGGTGAGAACCATTCTCCACTTGAGTTTTGATGATACCCTTGCATCTGTAGTCCTATTTTTCCTATTCTTTGTTTCCAACTCATTTGGTTCCAAGTCATTGGTGCTGGATGCATTTCTATTGGTCTATCTGCGGTTCCCTCTGAGATGACCCACTCACCATCTTCTCCTCGTGTCGATACCATTCCATGTGGGAAGGCCTGTTCACCTGTTGTGTTCTGGTCTGGCCGAGGTGGGCCCATATCATCGGTAGCTACTTTAGAGACATTGGGATTATCTTCACCTATATGCTCTAAGTCAACATCTAATACCTGACCCGCCATAGTCAGTGTTCCACCACCAGCAAGAGTTCCAGTTTTGATTAAATTTTTCTGGTATGCTGTATAACTAACTTGGTTCTTGTATCTTACTCTATCCAGAGTTGATATTTCAGTAAATTCTAATGATAATTGAACTCCATTAGGATATATTTTTGAAGCTACTGTCACTTTACCTTTTTGTTGTTCAGAATCCAACTGACGATTTAATGATTCGCCTTCTGGAGTAGACGCACCAGCTACATAATCGTCATCTTTTTCTTCATCTATCTTGATAAATCCCATATCATGTCCACCAGAATAATCAACTGCAACTTTAGTTAAACAGGATAATAAAGGTTCTTCATAGGTACTCATGTCAGCACCATCTGGATTATGAAAATCAATCATAAAGGCAGCAGGTAGTTTATATGTTCTGAGATCGCCTGGTTCAACTTTTGGAAGAGATGCCATCTTCAACAAATATATTATTTTTTCTATATTTGCAGAATCTTTTGCGTTGAATGGATGTAAGTCCCATGTATAACTATGTGTTCTAAAGGAAACACCCTCAAATAGTTGGAATTTAACTGGGTTTATTACTGCACCATGTGCTAATGCTTGTAATCCAGAAGTCATTCCTTCTTTTGCTTGAGTCCACCCCTCATCAAGTCCTTTTGCAAGTGATCCACCAAGACTGCTCCAATCACCCTCTAAAATCCTGTTGATCTCTTCGTTTGCCAGACCAACCTCTTTAGTTGAATATCCAATTGAAACATCATCTGTATATTTAGGCATAGGAAGCCATATGTTTACTGGGTCGTCTAAGTTTGGGTCTTCTATAGTTTTTAAACTTATCCAATTTTTGACAAGTCCTTTCATCGCATCAGAAGGGAATTGTAGTTGTTCAGCTTTCTTTGGTGGTGTTTCTTTTCCGTCTGCCTTTCTTTCTGCTTTCTTTTCGGCTGCACTTGCAGTTGCTTTCATTTGGGCTGCATGTGATTGAATCTCTTTTGGAACATTGGATAACTTTATACCTGTTGCAGATGCAACTAAATCATCTAATGAATTTGCAATATTAGAATTGAATAGAGCACGATGCCCACTAAGTGCAGAATTTAAATCTGCCTTGATTGACCCCATTAGGGAACTTTTTAGTTTACTGAATAGTGACATAAATACCTGTTAAGTGAATGTTATTAGTTTCTATAGAGTATTTATATGAGTTATAAGGGTAGGTTCAAACCAATTAACTATAAAAAGTATAAAGGTGATTCAACAAAGATCATCTATCGTTCTCTATGGGAATTAACCTTTATGAAGTATTGTGATAGAACATCTCAGATACTTGAGTGGAATAGTGAAGAGATAATGATACCATATCGTAGTATAGATGGTAAAGTACATCGTTATTTCCCAGATTTCTGGATAAAATACCAGAATACATCTGGTCAAGTCATCCAAGAGATAATAGAGGTTAAACCTAAAGCACAATGTTCACCACCCAAGAAAGGTCGTAAATCTACTGGTCGTTTCATTGCAGAGGGAAAAAGATATGCAATTAATGAACTCAAATGGGATGCAGCTCGTGAATATTGTTTAGATCGTGGATATAAATTTCGTATATTAACAGAAGATCACTTAGTCAAATGACATAAATACATGTATGGCAGGTAAACTATTTGACAGGTTAGAACGAGAGGCATTTCGTGGTGGTATCACTGCAAGGACGAAGAAGTCTATGCAATGGTTCAGAACTCGTGTGTCTCAGATGAGGACTCCTAGTCGTAAAGGTCTGATTACAGATCAACGACAAAGAGCAACACCAATTTTTGGTAGTATGGCAATGATGTTTTATGATCCAAAACATAAGAAGACATTACCTTATTACGATAGGTTTCCATTAGTGATTCCTTTCCAGAAGGCAAAAGATGGGTTCTTAGGGATGAATCTACACTATCTACCACACACAATGAGGGCACAATTCCTAGATGCATTGTATGATACTGTTAATAATACCAAATATGATGATACAACTAAGATGATGATAAACTACAACCTTATTAAGTCCGTTGCACAAAAACCTTTCTATAAAGCAACTGTAAAACATTATCTTACTAAACATATAAGAAGTAAGATTGCACTAGTCGATTCAGCAGACTGGGAAATTGCAATATTCTTACCAGTAGAACAATTTAAGAAAGCTGGTATTAAACAAGTATACTCAGATAGTAGGAAAGCAATGAGATGAAGATAGACCAATTTAAATCACAATATGACTCGATGGCAAGACCTAACAGGTTTAATGTTGCAATCTTTGGTGTTGGAAATAAGGTAAAGGGACTAAAATTAAGAGGAATTAGATGTGAGAGTGCATCTCATCCAGGCCGTGGATTTATGACTGCAACACCAGCAGATCATGGCCCAAGAAGAACAGTTCCCCTTGCACCTCAGTATGATCCATTTGATTGTGTCTTTAGATTAGATAATAGAATGGAAGATAGAAGGATAATTGATCTTTGGCAAGAACAAATATTTAGTCCATTCCCAGAATTTATGAATAGATACCATGATGATTATCAAGGTACAATATATTTAGAACAACTAGACCATTATGGTCAATGTATTATGAGAACTGTAATGGTTGAGGCATTTCCTATGCAAATAAGTTCAATGGCATTCAGTCAAGATGATAGTTCTATTCAAAAAGTTAGTTGTCAATTTATGTATAGAAACTTCTATTCAGAATACCCCAATGCAGGCTCTAGTAGTCTTATTGGTGGATTCCTTAGTAAAGTAGGAAAGAAACTTGGAAGAAAAGTTCAAGAGAAATTAAATAACGAATTGTTTGGTTAGTAACAACCAACTATATGATGGAGAAATGAAAAGATGTTACCACAAGTAAACAAAGTTCAATATGAAGTTGAACTACCAGTAAGTAAAGAGAAGGTTAAAATCCATCCCTTTACAGTAAAAGAACAAAAGGTTCTATTACAAGCATTAGAGGATGGAAGTGCAAAAGTTATTGCAAGTTCATTGTTTAATATTACACAGTCTTGTTCAGATATTGATATAAAATTTCTGCCAGGCCCTGATGTAGAATATCTGTTTATACAGATAAGAATGAAGTCTGTTGGTGAGACGAGTGTTATCAGTTATCCATGTGATATTTGTGAAACACCCAATGCAGTGACAGTTAACCTAGAAGAAGTTGTTATGAAGAATGCAGAAGGTAATGGACAAACAGTTGTCCAATTAACTGATGACATTGGTGTGACAATGCAACCACCAGTCTTTGGTGCAGTTGAATCTCTGATGGAAGTATCCCCAGAGTTGAATACTGAGATACTATTTAAAATGGTTGAAATGTGTATTGTTAATATCTTCGATAAAGAAGAGGTTCATACAAGAGATGATTTTGATATTGAAGAGTTAGGTCAATTCATGGATGGGTTAACTGGGGAACAATTTGAGAAGATGTCAAAATTCTTTGAAAATTTACCCAGACTTGGATATGATATTAAATTTGTTTGTAAAGACGAGAAGTGTGGATACGAAAATAGCATAGAGGTTGAGGGACTTCAAAATTTTTTCGGATAACCCTTTCTCATGAAACATTAGCTAATTATATGCAGACAAACTTTGCGATGATACAACATCACAAATACAGTCTGAATGAATTAGAAGGAATGGAGCCTTGGGAAAGGGAGTTATACATAACTCTTCTCACTCAATGGTTAGAAGAGGAAGAGATGAGACTCAAACAACAGAAGAATGCGAGATAAACTCCATTCATAGATTATAATAGGAGAGTATTATGAGTGATGATAGAATTGTAGGAGACATGACTAGAAACGAAGTCCAGATTGATCTGGATAAGTTCATGAGCATGTCAGCAGAGATATCTGACTTAAAAGATAAACTAAGGGAAGCAACAGACCCAGAATTAGAGGATAAAAGAAATCCATGGCAGAAGTGGATTCATGCAGCTAAGACTATGGATGCATGGAGAATCATACCAAGATTATTCTTAGGTGTATATATGTACCTACTCTATTTTTCAACATTCTGGTTCATGGAATTAGAGGCCCCTACATTAGAACAATCTGGACTGATATCCATATTGGTAGGTGCTGGAGCTGCATGGTTTGGACTTTATGTCAACTCGGCTGCAAAAGAACACGGCGACAACAACCCAAATTAGGAAATAAGAAATGTCATCTGACCAACACATTAAAGACCAACAGAAGAAACAGGCTGCAGCAGATAGTAAATATCAAAAACTAGAACAACAACAGTCCAATGAAGATTTAATTGTTCAGAAGGAAAGGTTAGCACTTGATAAAGAAGACCTTGCACTTCAAAAGAAACTTGCAACTGCACAAAACTTTGCTGAGTTGGGTAAGATTATTAAAGACAATAGTGAGGAGTCTGCTAAAACACGATCTGGAATGGATATTAATAACAGCAAGATGAATCGTGATAAAAAAGGTAGATTTACTGGTGGAAGTCACTTAACCGAAGAGGGAGAAAAAGCAAGAGTCACCGATCTAATCAATAAACTTGATGGTAAAACTGACGAAGAAAGAGCAATCCAAAGAGAGAGTAAATTTGCATTAGTTGAGACTCAAGATGCTATAAAATTAATTTCTGAAAATCTTGAGGTCACTGGTGGTAAGATCGAAGATTCAAACTTCAAAGACCTCTTGTTAAGAGAGAAGGTACTTCAACAGGAAGTATTAACTGGTAAACAGTATCATAAACCTATGAAAGAGATATTGAGAGATATGACACCCTCTTATAAAAATTTTACAGCATACATGGAAAAACTAGGTGGGACAATTGAAGGTTGGCAAAAAGATATAACAATGGGTTCCATAGGATCAGATTTAGCATCTGGTCTTAAAGGAGACATGATGAGAATCTCTGGTGGTATAGGTATGGTTGTTAATAACATACCATTTCTTGGTACTATATCTAGTTTTGTTGGAAACTTATTGAAAAAGTTTATTGCAGAAACATATGTAAGATTGAAAGGTGCAAGAGCTCAAAAGAGAGCTCTCGACACAATGGCAAAACTTCAAAAAGAAGGAAATGTTTTAGATAAGAAGAAGTTAAAGGCAGATGCAGCTCAGAGAGAGAAGAATGCTAGGTCAAAATTAAAAGAAGGTAGGAAGAAGGAAGAAGGTAAATCTTTAGAAGTTGATGAAGATAGTGATCTAACAATCAAAGAAAAAGGATTGTTGGGTATAGCTGCATTCTTAGGTGTTGCAGCCGTCTCTGCAGGGCCTGCTGGGGCAGGACTTATGGTTGCAGCAAAAGGTCTAGTTGCATTTTCCGCTGCAATACGAGAGGTGCAATAGGTATTATTGCTGGTGGAGCTGCACTCGGATTAGGTCTCCTTGCAATCTTTGGTGCATTTGCACTTGGTGAAAAAATGGGAGCATTCGATGGAATGCAATCATTTGCAGACTTACCCATGTTGGATATACTTGCATCAATGACAGGACTAACTGCACTAGTAGCTGTAGTTGGGATGTTAGTTTCTAGTGGTGTAGGAGCATTGGTTGCAGCTGCTGGGATTGCAACATTATCTGTTATGTTGTTAGCATTAGGTGCATCTTTAGGTAGATTTGCAAAGGATGTTAAACCCTTTGCAGAATTAGACACCGATATAATAAAGAACAATATCAAAAATCTTGCTGGTGTCAGTGCAGAAATAACAAAACTAGTCTCCTCTGTTCCAACAACATTCTTTGATAGACATTCTCCATTAGATGGTATGGTTGATAATCTAATTAGATTACAAGATATTAAGAGTGAAAAATTAGTAAAAATGGGCCCTGCAATTGAAAGTGTTGCAAAAGGATTTGGTATGTTCTCTGGGATAAAAGGTGCAGATATTGGTTGGTGGGATAATCTAACAGGTAATTCACCAATTGACCTATTAAGAGAAGTTGGTGATCTTCCAGATAACTTTGAAGGTAAGGCAAATTCAGTTAAGGCAGTTGCAGATAGTTTTGATATACTCAAGAAATCATTAGACGGATTTGATAAGGATGCACTTGCAAACTTTAGGTCTGGACTAGAGACTTTGGGTTCAATAGATGGTCTTGTTATTACACCATCAATGAATGTTGCAACAATGGGAACAGTTATAGTTCCTTCAACATCTGGTTCAACACTAACTGAATCTGCAAGAACGATTGCAGATGGTAGATCAATGCAACAAGGTGGTGGTGCAAATATAAACCAAGTATTATCTTCAACTAATCCAGTTAATAATATAACTAAGAATATTCAGATAGTTGAAGCATTAAACGAAGAGAAGGGAGTTTCCCAACAACTATAGTGCGTGATGGAGGCGTGTGAGTGAGTGAAATGGATATTTACAATTATACTTCTCATATCTGCAGCGGGTAGTTGCGAACCTTTGCAAGCAAAACCCTCAGATTGGTCTGAGAAGGAACAAAAACTCTGGAAGTCTTATGTAGCACTTTCTGTTCTTGATACATACCAAACATTTTCAATGATAGATTGTCAGAAACAACCATATTGTCCTATCGTTGAAAGGAACCCAATATTAGGAGAGAGACCTACAAAGGGTCAACTGGTTACTCTAAAACTTTTTGGTAATATTCTTATCTATAATATACTTGATGAACAAGTGAACGATAGAGAGAAAGCACTCAGATGGTTAAATGGAGTTCAAGGAGTAGTCGTTATGCATAATGGAATCTATTGGTATAGAAAATTTTGAAGTGATTGAACTGGCCCCTTCTCCCGCCGTTAATCCGATATCCTCTGCCGCTTGATATCTTTCCTCGAATTGAGTGACCCCATCCGTCTGTCCTCAATCTGACTAGCACTCGAAAACTAGTCCCCTACTTCTTTAGTGTTTGTGCATTATATATTTATAAAATTCACATTTACAAACTTGTCTAAAGAATCTTAAACATCATTTGCTAACTTCTCAAAGTAAGACATTGATTCTGTCTCGGCCGAGTCGTTAACTACTGGTGTCACTGGTTCAGATGCAACAGGCATTGGTGATGGATGTGCAACATCAGAGTTGTCTTGACTAACTGATTGTGCAGTTGCGGATCCAACAGCAAGTCCTAGAACTCTATCCAACTTCTCTTTCAATTCATCAAAAGATTTGAATTGATCTGGTGCAATTACACCAGCAAGAGAGTGTTGAGAATTCCAAGTTGCTTCCAATTTTTCATCATCATCAAACAAAGGTCTTGGTGCAGTGAATTCAGACTTATCATAGTTCCAGAATCCATCTACTTTCCTTACCTTAACTTTAAAGTTTGCACCTTCCCATAAGTCAAAAGGATTAACTGCTTGTTCATCCTCAAACTGAGGTTGCATTTTATCCTTTAACATCTCAAAGATTTTCTTACCGAAACGATAAAGCATAACTTTACCTTCGTTCTCTGGATGTGCTGGGTCGGAGACAACATAAACATTAGATACATAATGTAATCTTCGTTTCTGTTTCCTTGCAATATCTTTATTTGCTTCGATTCCAGAGTTCCATAGTTCAGAGTTGTAATCTGAAACTGGGTCGGAATTTCCAAGAGTCGTTAAACTCTTTTCAATATACCAACCACCTGGCCCTTGAAATCCATGATCCCAATACTGAACCCAAGGCATGTCTTCACCATTAGGTGCAGGCAAGAACCTTAGTTCTGCATATCCATTACCAGATTTATCCATTTCTATTTTCCAGAAACGATCATCAGCAAATGATTTTTGGGTATTATTTCCACTAGAGGTTTCTAGTGATTTTTGCAGTGTATCGAACCCACTGCGGTTTCTTTTTAAGTCTTGAAAAGACATAATATTTTCCTCGTATTTATCGTGTTAAATGTATTAATCGTTTATTACATCATAAGTTAAAGGACTCACACTAAGTTCATCCTTCATTATATAATAATCTATGTTTTGGAATGTGTCAAGTAATAATTTCAGTTGTGCAGTTTGATTACCTTTAAAATTATCGTTGGGATTCACCATTGGGTCTCCCTTCAATCTTTCGTTCTCTGGTGCATCAACATCATCATAACATTCACTTCCAGCATAGATGTTATTATATTTAGTACGATCATAATTCCAGATTGAGTCAAACCCAACAAAAACTATATTATCATACTCATTCGTCTTTGAAGCCATTGCAGCTGCACTGGTTCCACAGAAGAAATTGGTGAATAAATCTGGTTCATCATCTGTTCCAGTTATACTCTTAATTCTATATTCTGGTCTGGTTCCTATCGCACTGATAATTCCATGACCACCATGAACAGTCACATGTGTGTGACCATCATTTATAAATTCTTTTACTTCATTCTCTTGTTCTAGTGATGGTTTTAAATGAAGTTCATACATCTCTCTAACTATCCCTTGACTCCATCCACTAAAATAACATTGATGATATATTGGGTAATCAGTCATGATACATTCAGACATGATAGATACATCTAGGATGGTTAAGTAGTCTGGTTCATAGTCTCTAAACAGTGCATTACAACCCCATATGTCCCCGCCAAGGACATTTAAATCTAATCCTATCCTAGACTGACCATTGCCTATGATATATGCAGTTCTAGTTCCATCTAATGATAGGTATGAACTAGATGGGAAATTTCTATTCAATATTTCTGTTGCAGTTCCTTCAAACATCATAATCTTCTTTCTTCTTCTTTAATATAGTACATTCTAATTGTAAAAACTCTTACTAAAGATACCATCATCACTGCACCAGTCACTACTATCGATGTCCAGAATGTGGATAATTCTAATAGGTCTAAACATATATAAAGAAATGCAAGTGATACAGGCCAGTTGACAAATGTTCCACTTAGAACAGTTATAAGAGTTTCCCTCATTGCCTGTTTCTGCCTTCTATTCACTCCAAACCTTTAATAATATATCCGTAATCTTCTTTTCATCATAAGGTAAAAATGGTATTAATTTTTTCATTCTATTCTTCACTTCTGGCCAGACATAAGTTTCTTTTATAGAAACCCCATCAATAAATTTAAGTCTTGATTCAATGATTCCAAATGTGATGGGATTAATAGTTCTGGATAAAAGATTGCTGACAATAATGGGATGAGTAGTATTATCAGTGCAAAATAAATTATCCAAAACATCTGTAGATGCTTGTAAAGTTCTGCAATCTTGTTCAAAAGAATATGAAAGGGATTGCATATATTTTTTGTAAGTAGTGTAGTTATTTTCACAATCTTGTGTTAATAGGTCTCCAGCCCAATAGTCTTCAATGATAAAGTTTGCAATAAGAAAATCTTTGAGTTCCTTACCATGATTCTTTGCAAGTTTTCCAAAATGGAACTTGTCTGATCTCTTGAGATATGAATCAAAATTTGTTTTAACCTTACCATTATATTTTACGAAGTCGTAATCAGAATTAAAGTGTAGTTTCAATCCTAGATATAATTCAAATGCATTATAACCTGTTCTTGAGTCTACCAATGGGATGACCTTTTCCTAGCCTCCCAAACTTCTTTCTCCAATCTTATTCTTCTTTCATTTAATCTTTTTCTTGCATTAATCTTCTTTTGTCTTTTCTCAGAAGGTTTAATATAATATTGACGATCACGAACCTCTTGGATGGTTCCAGCTCTTTCTACTTTCTTTTTGAATTGTCTAAGTAATACATCAAAAGGTGGTGGGCCTTTTGGTTTATCGAACTTCTTCTTCTTAAAGTTCTTATTCCTGTCGTATCCTTTTTGTTGTTGGGGTCTTCTATTAGGTTTCATTATCTTCCTTGTCCGCGATATGGCTTATGTGATCTTTTTTTGTTCTTGTTCATGCTGGAAGTTGCAATCTTAACTTTTCTACCTCTTCCACCTTGACCAATTGATGAAGATTTCTTGGTTGGAGAAATTGCAGTAAATCCAAATCCACTTCTCTTCATTAGTTTGACTCCTTCTGTTGAATGTATAATGAATTATTCTTCATTGCTTCCATTCTTTTAATGTGATTAGAATGATGTATTCTTTTCTTTTTAAAATCTTTATTGAATCTTTTGTGTGTTATTGCCATTTCTTATACTGGTAGTTTCCCCTTACCTTTTTTGTTATTCTTAATGAAGTTTAAGTCTAGTGCGTCTGCCTCAATCTTTGCCTTGAGAGGTGGAGTGATTAAGTGTTTGACTGACTCTGGGTCTAAATGTTGTTTCTCACAAAATGCAACTATAGCATCTATGTAATTCATATTTTTGTCGAGAACCATCTCTTCTATTGCAGTAGAGAATCGTTTTTTGGTTAGTATCATTCTATCACTATTTTTTAAACTTACTATACTAGTATACTACAGAATCCTCATCTGTCAAGTGTTTTATTTTGATTTCTTTGATGTATTCTATCATCCCACTCTTGAATTGCCTTTACAATGGCTTCTTCTGCAAGCACACTACAATGTATCTTGATAGGTGGTAGTTCTAATACAGTTGCAATCTGTTTATCTGTTATCTCTTTTGCTTCTTGAATAGTTTTACCTATTAACATATCTACAAACAAACTGGATGATGCAATTGCTGAACCACATCCGTAAGTTTTAAACTTAACATCTTCGATAACATTTTCATCTGTTAGTTTTAGATCAAGTTTCATGACATCACCACAAGATGGAGCTCCTACCATACCACTAACCACATTAGGGTCATTAGGGTCGAATCGTCCTACTCCATGTTTAACTGGATTGTTTAAGACATCCTCGAATCTTTCTACTACTTGTTTACTATATGCCATCAGTCAAAGAATTATTACTTATAAATAAGAGTGATACAAATCCATTGATATCATTTATGATTGAATTTTTATTCAATTTGATGTTTAACCTACTATTATTTAGGAGAATAATAAAATGAGTCACCTTAAACAACTGGTGGCCCAACATGAAAACGAGATAGATAAGATTATTGATGTTGCAGAGTTTATATTTTTTTTAACTGCACCTTTAGCATTCCCAGTATTCGTCATAATGTTTAGCTAACAACTATTTACCATATAATTCTCGATATTCTTGTCTATAAGATTGTAATTTCTGCACCCATTTTTCATTAGGTGTTTCAATAAACAACTGAGAATTCCCATCCGCTACTGCAATCAAGATAACCACTTGATCTACAGGTTTCCCTGTGCGCTCTTCAAACATCTTTGCATATGCAGTTGTCTGCATAAAGTAATTTGTTATGTATTCTGGTTTCTTAGGTTTTGCACTTGTCTTAAAATCGATGACTGCAAGTTTACCATGCCAGTCTGCAATACAGTCTACCCTACCAGCAAGTTGTAGTTCATCACTATAGAGTGATGCCTCTAATGCATGAACAGTTCCTATCTGGTTGAGTAATGGTCGGATGGTATTAAATGCATACTGAGTAGTAGGCATTGACTTAATATACTTTGAATTGAAGTCATCGTTATTGATATAATCTTCTATTAAATGGTGAACCTTAGTCCCATGTCCACTTGCTTGAGTGGATATCTTATTGGCCGTCTTCTCACCTACTCGTTTTCTCCATTCCACAATACCTTTCTTACTTGCAAGACCTGTCACTGAGGTAACAGATGGATAGTTATTTCCGTCTGGAGTCGTATAATATCTCTTACCATCAATGTTAGTTGTTGGTAGTTTATCAAAGGTATCTTCGAGTATTGTAAATTCTTTTACTTCTTTTAAATTGTTCATAGGTCTATATCATCGTATCCTACAGTGTAGAATACTGTTATTTCTTCTCCAGATTTAATTGGTTTAATTGTATACAATTCCCTTTGTTGTCCTTCATGGTAATGTATATTCGTATTGATAAAACAGTTTGGGTTGTCTGAATGGTTTATAAAACCACCAAGAGGGGTTCTAATCCAGTCCCATCTTTTTGCTTCCCATATGTGAGATTCACCAAGATAGATTCCTGCTTTAAAATCGGTTGTTGCAAATAGTCCCAGTCCATTAATTTCAGAGTGATCGATAGTGAGTCCATCTGTTAATGGACGATAGTGGTGTGTTCCAAATTTCATAATTAAAGTTTATCAAGTCCATGTTTCTTGATCACATTATCCCTTTTTACTTCTGTGGCAGTTCGTCTTCTCGTTTGACGATCTAATGGAGAGTTGGGAAACTTCTCTCCTACCTTACTTAATACTTCATTAAACCCACCACTATTACCTAAACCAGTTCTTTCTCCAACAGTGGATACTTTTGTAGGTGCAGTAATGATGACTCCTCTAACATGAGGATTGTCTTTAAGAAATCCTTCTCGTTCTTTCCAAGAACAAAATATTTCAAATTGTTCTCCAGTCTCGGTATTTTCAAATTCATATGTTGGCATTAGTCTCTATCCTCTTTACTGAATATACTCCAGAAGAGTATCCAGATAGTTCTAATGATAGGAAGTCGTTCTATGTTCATTATTTACCCTTAGTCCTTCATTAAATCTGTTACAGTAACAGTATTACCTTTTAAATTAGAAATCTCGTTAAGTTGTCGTGCATTAGGTTCCTTAACTTTTAAAAGTCTTTCTAATGCTCTTTCTCTTCTTCCTTTTCTTCCACCTGTATGGCTAAATTTTCTCATTAATCTTTCTCTTGGACATTTATCTTTAGATATGCCCCTTTTCCTTCTGTTCCATCAGCAGATATATGTCCACCATCGGTTTTTTCGTAATCTTCTTTTGATACATCTTCTTCAACATCCCATTTTCCAAATTCATGGGAAGCAAGAACATAATCAAGTTCATTCTCCTCACCTTCTTTAACATCCCATTTTCCGTATGAACCTGTTTTCCTAGTCATCAATCCACTGGGCATAACATTAAATACTAATGTAGTTCTAAATTCATCTTCAAACTTATCATCACTCTCTATCACTTCATGAGTGACATGTGCAGGCCATAATAATATCATTCCTTTCTTGGGAAAAATAATAAAGTCACTTTGATTATACATATTTGGACTACTATGTGGCCAGATGAATGGTGTTCTTGAATCCCAAGCTTCCTTTGCAGAAAGTCTTAATGGATTTCCATCAGAAAAATAGAATATACCAGATAACATACAATATTGATGATCATGTTGCATGATTGCCTGTGGTGCATTGTTTAAACTCATTCCCGCCCAAGAATCTGATATAACTAAATCAGTGTGATCTGGCATATCATATTCAATATGATTAAGTATAAATGATCTTGCATGTTCTAATGCAATCTTTTTTAGGTGGGAAAGTTGTGGATTGTTTGCAAGGATGTTCATGAGTTTATGAGTCATGACAAAATCACTATAGGATTGTTCATCAGTAGCAGGATTCACTACCCCTTTTATTGTATCTGCTCCCGCTTCCTTGTAACTACCCTCGTATCTAAGTGAACCTTTTGCATCCTTTAAGGTAGGCATATGTTCTTTTGCTTGATCTTTATTAAGAGTAAATTGAACTGACTCAACAAAATCTCTATCGGAATCTGTATATTCAAATTCACCTTCATATAGAGGCGTACCAAACATCGGATGGACACCACCTTTAGTCATTTTGTAATTTTCTCATAATATAATAATTAATTCTAAGTAAGTATTTTCAATTGTGCATTCTCATTTACTAATTGACCAACTCGAATCATCAAGTCTCTATTCTGTAATTGTAAATCATATACATTTTGTTTCAATTGAGTTATCTCAGATTCCAAATTAGGCTGTCTTCTTTTCGCCCGTTCCCTTTGCATTGAGATGCTTTTGCTCTCTTTCATGTCGTTTTTCTCTATGTCTGAGTATTGCTTTGATAAGAACTTTTTCTTTCTCAGAGAATACATCAATAGTCTTAGGCCCCCATAAAGTACCAAACCTTGTAAGTTTATCAGAAGCAGACATCATGTTATTCCAGACATCATCCTCTGGACATCCCTTCCTGTCTTTTTCAAATAACTTACGACTAAACCTCAACGATTTGGTCTTGTGATCTTCTGCGAATGCAGATAATTCTCTTCCAATTTCAGCAAGTTTTAACTCACCTTCACTTATATCATAATAACCCATTTTTTATCCTTGTTTTAATTATAAAAATCTTAGTGTACATTATACACAAAGATGTACCCTAGTGTCAATTGATAAGATTCAAAGGAAAGTCTATAACATTTCCTTTTATTGCTTTTTCAGCCTTTTCAATTTCTTCTAAGTCTTCTTCTAATTCTGCTGGGACTGGATAACCCATCGACAATAATACATCTTTAATTTCTTCTGGATCGGTTATTCCGTAATCAGAAGATGCATCATACCATCCTTCTTTAAGGATGTCTTCTCCATTTTCTTGAATGATTCCTTGTCTTGTTCTTAAATATGTGTCTGCTATTAATGATAAGTGTGTACATGCACGATATAACCCCAACCAATTTAAATCAACAGTTGTTGGGTCTATGTTTGGGTTCTCTGCAAATGCAATAGATACTTTCTTGAACCAACCTTTGTCTTGGTTGATGACAAGAGCAATATCACCCTCGTCCATTTTTAATAAGTGTTCTGGTTTATCTGTCATTAACTTGCAAGTGGATGACCTGCTGGATATTCTGTAGAGCCAGGAACTTTTCCATCCTGTCTAGTAGTATAGACTGTTGAGTTCCATTGTCCATTTCTTTTTAGGTGTCCAAAGTCTTCCCTATCCCAGAATTTTTCCAGTTTGATTACATTAGGGTCATTCTCACCCCTTAACATTTCGTATTTGATTTGCATACCAAATACTCCTATTAACCACCCATCAGTACATGATTGATCTCTAGTTAATATACCACCTTCAAATTCTGTTAGGTAGTCTAATGATTTTTCCCACTCAGCAGTGCATAACCATGATCCATCACCTTGTTTATCATAAGTCACATATGATAATTCAACACCCTTCCTTTGAGACCAGTTGACGGCACTAATAAGATCATCTTTAAATGTTTGCGTGTAGTCTGGATCAGATGAATCTTTTCTAGTGTCTGTAAGTGTTATTTCATCATCTGCATTTGCATCAGTATGATATGTTCCGCCTGGTGCTTTTGCATCATCGGCTGCTCTCTTGTTCATAAACTTATCTAATACAGTGTAGTCTGAACCACTCTGTAATTTTATGTGTTTGGAGTATTTTACCTCTCCTGTGCCTTCCCATGATGGTGCTGACGATATACCCATTGTCTGTTAACCCCTTGTTACCTTTTTGACTCTTTCTATATGACCTGTAATTATTGCAGTACGATTTGGCCAATAGATGTATTCCTTATCCTCATTCTCCATTAGTTTGTAGAGAAGTGGTAGGATAAGTTCTTCTGCCTCTGCAAGAGAGGACTTTAGTTTAGAAACTGCAACATCAGTAGAAGAACCAGAAGATACTTTTGCTTCTTCCAATTCATCCAGTGCATTTGATACGACCTTAGTTAATACATCGATCTTACCATCTAACACTTCTATCTGTTCACCTCTAACTGATCCAGCAGAACTCTCTGCAACCTTTTTTAGATCATCTGCAATCTTCTCATTGAGAGCTGCAGACTCTCCAGTCTTGGTCACAAGTTCATCTTGATCAACCGCGGTAAAACCGAAATCTAATGTTTCTTTTGCCATTTCTTATTTCTTTTTCCTGTTTGCTTTTGGAACATCTTCTTCATCTGTATCAGATTCAGAGATGTCTTCTAAGTTTGGTGCAGAAGGTTCCATCGATGCTCCACCGAATTCACCCTTTGCTTCTTGAAGAATTCTACCCTGTTCTTGGGTCTCTGCAATCAATAAGTCTCTTAATCTACCTACTGTTGAAAACTCTTCACCCTTAAATGCACTTCTTTGTGCAACAGTATCTATAACTGCAATCAGTGATGTTAAATCCTGTAAGGATATAAACCTCAATTGGATTGCTGGTTGTTCTACTTGTTCATTTGCCATAATAACTCCATAATATTAAAGTGGTAGGTGGACTGGCGTTCCTACCTTTGAAAAATTTGACTTCTCCTTACCAACCCAAACAGTTAATGGATAAAACCCCATAATCAAATGTTGGATCACCCCCTTATTGGTTTGTTGAAAAATCACTTCATTCATAATTTAATCCCTCATATCCTATAAAGGACTTGAAGGAAATCTACTTACTGGATTGGGAGCCGTACTCCCAGTATCCGTTTTCTTAACTACTGGAACTTCCCAGTCTACATTACAAGTGTAATCTAAGCCTGGAACTGTCCAAGTAGATGAACTCCTATTATATAGGAACTCAATTACTTCATCCCTAGTAGGATCAAGTAATTTCATAAGACCCATTACTGGATCATAATGTCTAATTTCTGCGATGCAATTAACACCATTACGAGTGTAAAATACACTTCGTTCAATGTCCGTTAGTCCTAATTTGTTTGTTGCACCCATACTTCTATTTATACTACTGAGGACTTAGAACGAATCCTGCTTCCTCACATAGTTCCTTAGTGATGTTCTTAAATGGCATCTTCTTCATACGAATTTCGTTTAAGAAGGTTGCTTCTGTTTTCTCTAATGATCTAAGAGTATCCAAGAAAATTTCTTCTCTCTTCTGAGGTTTTGCTTGGCCACTACCACCCTCAACCCAATACTGCATTCTTTTATACACTCTTATAAGTCTTTCTGGTGCCATATCGTATGCACGATCTGGTGTAGTGTCGTCTCCGATAACAAAGTTATCTGGTAAACCATCTGGTAAAGTAAATTGGACTCTTTCATCAAATGCAGCCTTTAGACAATAGATAACATCTTGTCTTTTGTTATACTCTGAGAGTAATTCAACTCTTTTTGTCTTAGGTGCTTTATCGACTGATTCAAGTATCTCTATAATACTTGGTGTTCTTGGTAAATTTGGTTTACTCCAAGCAGTGACTGGTCTACCTGTTTTCTTAACATAGTCAGGCCCATCTAAAACTTTCTCTTTAACTGAACCTTTTTCAACTGGTTTGAAAGTTGCACTATCGTCTCGTTTTTCAGTCCCTACTGGTTCAAATGATCTGGAGTATTCATCCCTTTCATCATCAACAACAGTATTTGCTGGAATACCTTCTTCTTCAATAACAAGATCAGCAGCTCGTTTCATGTCCTCGTCACTAATACCATTAGTTCCTTTCAACATTTCTTTGATCTCTTCAACTTTCTTTTCTTGTGCAATAGTCTTTTTATTCTTTGCACCAGCTGGTCTGCCTCGACCTCTTTTCTTCTCTGTATCTGCCATAACTAAAAATCTCCAATATGGGTTTGCAAGTCCATGAGTCTGTTCTTAATGAAGTAGTTTAATAATCCACTTCTAGGAGAAACTTTCACATTCTCATATTCTTCAAGGACTGCTTCTTTATATTCAGTAGGTATATAGGTCAAATCTATGAGGGTTCTATTCCTCTGGAAATTTCTTTCAACCTCATTATCATGAAAAACTAAAGGGTCTAATAAATTTGCCCTCTTTTTCTTTGATACTGGTCTTTGTCTTATACCTTCCATTATGCAATCATCTTGACTTAAAACATTAGGAATTCCATCCCCTTTGTCCCCACTTATAATGTGGTTTGCAAGATATTCTTTTGCTTCATTAGTATTTAGTGTGATTGTCTTACGAGTTATTGGTGAGTATTGTGAAACATTCTTATACTTTTGTAGTTGTTGAAAGTCCTTATCACCACTAATAATCATAATCTTTTCATCTGTATAGGTTTCACATAAGACACCTATAACATCATCTGCTTCACATCCATATACATTAATAAACTTGTATGGGAAGTTGTCTCTTAACTCGTCTCTGACCTTATTAAGACATTCAAAGATAAGGTTCCAATCCATATCTGAATCATCCCTACCTTTCTTCCTTAAACCTTTATACTGAGGAAAGAAATCCTTTCTCCAGTAATGCATTGAATCAACGCATAGAACTACTTCACCAAATTTTCTATGGTATTGTTTCCTATATTTTGCAATTGATGAAAGACATATGTGTCTTACTAGTTCTTCTGAGATAGGGTCTTTACCGCCCCTCGTTTGTGCCATTAGTGATGCAATCATCACTTGACTTAAATCTATTAATATCATTATATAACTTTTAGTAGTACCATGTTTTGATTAATTCTTCCAGTTGGTATTGATGATTTTGTATTAATTTCATCAATTACTCGACTTAATACTATTTTACCACCATTCTGGATTTTGTCAAGGAAATATTTTGTCTTATTTCCTATCTTCTTAGTGGTTCCTTTAAAATTCTTTAATGTGGTTCCTTTAACAGAAAGACCACCTCTATCCAATGCAATGAATCTAGTGATTTCTTTTGTCTTGGTATTGAATGTCCAGAGTTCCATAGCACCAACAATTTCTTCTGCATAGATTGATGTTAAGTGGTACTCTGTATCCACAATGTTGTACTTTAGATTCTTAATTTGTTCTTGTGCAGAATAAATCTTTTTCCTTCTGGGTTTTCTCTTCGATTTGCCCTCTGCATATTTCTCGATAGAACCTATGATGTTTGATACAAACTCAGAATACTTTTTAAGTTTTGGTTTAGTAAGGAATGAATATCCTTCTTTGAGTTGTGGGTCTGATCCTTCTATTGCTTCTACTAATTCTTCATGAGTAGGTCTAAAAATATCTGCAATCTTTAATGCAACAGGGCCTGAGACATTTTCATTGTTCAGATATTCAAATACATTAAAATCCTTTTCGTTTTTATCTATAAAGTTATCTATAGCAAAATCAATCTCACTACTAAGTTCATCTGCTTTGTTTTGAATTCTCTGTTGAATAGTGACAACAGGTTTTGCATCTTTCTTCTTTTCTTTCTTATCTATTTTCTTTTGAATCTTAACAACTACTTCATCGATATATGATGTGATCTTTTGGTGTGCTGATTTTCCACCAAGAATTGGTTTGGGTTCAAAGTCTGGGTCATGTAGGACTGGTACTTTTCTTGAGTCCATTCTTGCAAGAGAACATGAAGACATTGTGAGGTAATCACTATATGACCTTACCTTCTTTACATACTCAACTTTATATTCATTCTCTTCCATCCAATCTGCTAACCATCCAGCACCATCCGATGGATTGTGCATGTAGTTATACCAATTGAAACAAGTATGGATATTTGCATCAGATGTAGAATCTGGTTCAGGCCCATAATGTAATTCATCAATAGTTTTTTGTTTTCTCTTTCCCATAATTTAATAATTATTTAAGTTTTTGTCATATCAGTATAAAAGATATGATCTTTTATTTTTACCACCTTATAGAAGGTTTTAGACCAATTTGGTTCTACCTTCGTGTTATGATACCATAATGCACCACCTGTATTATCCTCTGGCCTTTCAAACAACACTGAGGTTGCAAGTGCAAGTGCATCGTTCCATGCTCTCTGTTCATTTCCAAATGGCACATCTGACTTTCCATCACAGTACCACGAGAACTGACATGAGTGCAAATCAATCCTACCACTGGGATAATACTTTGTTTGTTTCACTACCCCACAAATGGTATCTGGAAATCTTGGGTCGTCTACTCTATTCAGAGTCACTTGAGCAACTGCAAGTCTTCCATTCTCTGGTTGATTCCTTGACTCCCAATAAATGTTTTGTGCAAGGCAATTCAACTCATTCTTGTCTTGAGCAACCCTCTCTTTGATAATAACTTGTTCAATCAGTTCAATCTTTTCTTGGTTCTCAAGAATTTGTTCTTCTACATTATTCCTATCTACCAGTGAGTATATAACTGCACCTGCTAGGAAAAAATACAATACTAAAGGGTAATATACTTTCATACTTTTCCCTCGTTTTAAAATATATTTAGACATAATTAGTTTTTAAGAGAATAACCATTGTGCAGCAGTCTTAACTAGAAATATTAATCCTACTCCATTTAATATGATTAATGCCCTATCCTTCCATAATAAAGACACCCACAACCACAACAGGACACCTATAATAGATAATCCAAGATCATATGGTGCAAGACCAGCAACTCCTCTAATGGACATTGCACTAAGTACAAAAACTGATGCAATCCATTTGATATACCAATCGAGGGTATACTTTGGAGTTATAGACTCCGATGATTTATCACTCATTTATAATATACCTAACGCAAATAATCCCAACACAATAAACTCATCGATTATCATGATTCCTACTACTATTTTCGTGATTAAACTCATAATCATTTCCTCTTAAATTAAGAAGGGTCGATTCGATTTCTTGATGGGGAAGGAGAGAGAGTTAAACCCATCTTTCAACCAGCACCTCTAGGAATAATCCAATTTTCAACTGCCATGTTGAATCGACCCTAAACTGTTATGCAGCGACTTGTTTCTCCAATTCTTTCCAAGTCATTCTTTTTGCTTTGAATAAATCAAAGGCTTCTTCATCGTCTACCCATTTCTTTTCATTCTCTGTTAGGGCAGAAGGTAAGTTGGTTGTTTCCCAACTTTTAACAAACTCTTGATAACCATCACTAGATGCATTACCTAATTGGTTTAACAATGCAAGTATAGTTGCCTCAGAAATCTCTGGGCATTCGTAGTAAGAATGTTCACCCTTACCATATGCATCTTCTTCATAAATCTCATGAGTGACACCAAATGAAATGACATACTCTTTGCCACCTTTAAACTTCCAGTGATTACCACCATCTAAGTTATAGTTCTCTAAATATTGTGTGTTTACTATAAGTGCTTTTTCCATAATTATCCCCTAATTATATTATTAATTTATTTCCAACATTTATATCCAGTGCAGTCTTTTAGTTCAGACCCACAATGAATACAAAAACCTTGTTCTTTTGCTTCTTGTTCTTCGAGTTCCATTTGATGTGCAGATTGACCCTCTGCCTTTACTTCTTCCTCAGTGAACTCATTTTGATTTACTAGATATTTTTCCATGATTCCATTATACTATTTTATGTACCCCTGTGTCAAATTATACTCAAGGTCATTATCAATGCTAAGAATCCCAAGAATGATAATTGAATAATTCTAAATCCTAAAGGAATCTCTATCGTTGGTTTTATGCCCATTCGTAATTTCATGTACCTATTATACTAAAATATGTACCCATGTGTCAAACAAATAGATTTGACTGTAGGGTACATAAAATTGTATAATGTATACATAGGAGAAATTTATTATGAAATTTAACGATTATATTGCACATGAGATTAAACAAAATCTTACTGAATGCACAAAAGATGCAAAATTAGATCACCACTATTTTGCAACACCACTAAACCCAATTATTAAAAAAGTTGGTAAAGTGAATTATGGTGAGTCCAACTATGCAGTTGGGCCATTGACAAAAACAATTTATGTCGAAGATACCATTGGTAATAGATATAAAGTTTCTGTTGAAGATTTGAAAAAAGTCAAAGGACATGGGTGGATCACTCATGAAGAAGCAAACAAGTTAAATCTTGTTTACAATCGAGAAGAAGGAGTACATGAAGTTGCTTAACTCAATAACAGTTGATGGAATCGAATTTGAAGTCGAAGAGTATTTTGATATACTTGAGACTTTGAGGGAATCTGGAAAGATTAATATGTTTGGAGCTCCAAGATGGTTAGAGAACCAATTTGGATTAACCAAGAATCAAGCACAATTTGTGTTTATGAAATGGACAGAAACATATAAGTAAAAACACTAAATAGTAATAAGGAGTTATTATGATTGGTGTGAATATTGAAGGCCCTCGTGGTGGAAAGATCAGAGAAGAAGATAAAATCTTTCGTTTTATCAATGAATCTATAGATATATTAGGTCTGGAAAAATTAGAATTTGGACTTACTGTTATCGTAACTAATCAATTTGAAGAATCTCACTCAGATGCAGTGGGATTTTGCTATGGTGATACTGACGAGATTGTCGTTGAACTTGCACGAAAAGACTGGAATGGTGACAAAAATAACATATTCCAAATACTCTCTCACGAAATGATCCATGTTCGTCAATGTGCAAAAGGTGAAAGGATGCTAGAGAACCCAGCACGAAAACATGAAGGATTCTTATTCGATCTCGTCATGGAAAGACTTGTGTAGTTTAAAGAAGTATTCTGCATCTAATAGGACTAATGGTTTAGTCCTATTTTTCTTTAAGACTACCAAAGGTTCGTAGTCCCCACAATTTGCTTCTGCTTGATCGTATGCAGACCAGAGATTAACTTTTTCTTGGTTCTTACATTCAATTGAATATGGGAACTTCTCTCGTGCAGCTCTTGCCATGATGACATCCTCACCACCAGCACCCATTGAGGTTGACTTGATATCTTCTGGATGAATCTCTAACTCTTCTATGAGTCTTTCACGAGTCCATTTTTGTAGGTTTCTACCTTTTGCTTTTGCACTCTGGGGTTTCATTCACTCTTCATCTGAAAATTCTTGTACTGTCTTTTCAAACTCTTCCATAAACTGTTCATCACGATCATTATCTTGTTCTAATGTCACTCCACAAAAAGCACAAAATTCTGGTTCATAGTCATCTTCAAGATCATAGACTACTTCACCTTCTGCACCACATTCATGACAATAGAATCCTCTACAGCTCTCATCTTCTTTTAACACTGGTTCCTTCACTTTAACATATCTCCTAGTTGTTTTGATAGTTCTTCATAACCACCTATGTATTCATATGTGGCTTCGATCTTCCTTGTTCGTATTTGTGGAAAAGTTCTTGCATTTGGAAACTTTTCAAATAGTTGTTCCTTTGTAAAGTCTTTATCTAATTCGTAATAAACAAAATCCATTCCTCTCATTTCACAAAGGTGTTTTGCTTTATCACAATAAGGACAGTGTGGTTTACCATAAATTTCTATCATAATTTAAATCCCTTGAAGGTATCATCTTCTATATCTTGTTTAATTCCACCAATTACATATGACTCAATCTCAGTCTCTTGTGGTGCATTTTGTTGACCCTTAGAGGATAACCAATGTGTAGTCCAAGGCAATGGGTTATTCCTACTGGATATATCATATATAGGGTTCAATCCTATCGCACGAAGTCTTTTGTTGGTTGTGTACTCCACATATTGACCTAATAACTCTGTAGATAATCCAATCATACTACCATGCAAGAATAGGTATTCTGCCCATTCCTTTTCTTCCTGTGATGCATCCTTATACATTTGGTATACTTCATCTTCACAATCTTTCATAACCTTCAACATGACTTTATTATTCTCAGTTTTTTGATATGCTTTTATCATGTGTTGAGTTATACCCAAGTGAACTGATTCATCTCTTGCAATCAAACTGATAATCTTTGCTGATCCTTCCATTAGTTTTAATTCACCAAATGCAAAAGTACATGCAAATGACACAAAGAATCTTAAACCTTCCAGTATGTTGATACTTATAAGAGTAAGATAGAGTTTACGATGGAGTTCATAGTCGTCCTGTTTACGATTCTTGTTTAGTTTCCATCTATTTGCATACTCAATAAATTCATCATATCTTTTGGTCACTGATTCTGCTCTTGCAAGAATCTTTTCATCACCTAGAATTGTATCAAATACTTTTGTTGGGTCTGAATATAAATTCTTAATCATATAGGTATATGATCTGGAGTGAATTGTTTCCATAAAATCCCATGCAATAATGCATGCTTCTAATTCTGGAATAGTCACAAATGGTAGTAATGCAATTGCAGGCCCTCTTCCTTGAACTGAGTCCAAAAGAGTTTGATACTTTAGATTACTAGTAAAGATATGTTTGTGTGCTTTACTTAGTTCATTGTAATCATTCCTATCTTTTTGGAGAGAAACTTCCTCTGGTCTCCAGAAGTACCCAAGTTGTCGTTGTGTAAGTTTGTCGAAAATCGGATATTTAAAATCGTCATATCGTTGGGTATTAAGTTCCTCTCCGAAAAAGATTGGATTCTTTAAATAATTTGTTTTTTCTCTATTGAATATGGTCATTCGTATTTCTCAAACCCTTTACCAATTGGGTTACATGTTATTGGATCAGTTAAAGCTGCATTTGCATAGTAGGGATATATTTTTGTCCTACTATTTTGAATAAATGAATTTGCTTTTTCTCTGAGTTTATCATTACCTTGACCAGTCCCATGATAGATTGATGGTCTACCATCATATGCAAGTTGAGGCCAGTCTCTAAAGATTGGCCCATCTTGATGTAGGTAGTGGATAAAAATCTGTCTTGCACTATTCCCTACTAATCTTTCTCTCCAATGAATTACATTTGGCCCTTGATAAAACATTGCATCGCCTGGATAGAGTTTTATAGATTTACATGAATCATCTCTTCTCTCAAAGGGCATTCCCATTGTGGAATCCCAAACCATATCATGGTGTCCACTAAGGTGACAGTAATCATTATCACCCCTTACCCAAATGTTCCATGGCTTATTATCGTCTGTGTTGAATGAAATAGGAAAGGTTGCACTGACTTCACATGATGGTCTATCTGTATGACATAATAATCTGCTGTGTCGTTCATAGGTTCTACCATATGAATAGGTTGGTACTAATCTAAAACCAAAGAGTTCTTCGATCCTCTTCTGGTACATCATAAGAATAGTTTCCCCATACTCTGGAAACGGCATACCCTTACTTACCCAGTTATCTAAAAACTCACCCTTATCATCAAAATTATCAGTGATGATGTTCTTCTCTCTGAAATATTTCTTTCTATGTTCCATAAACTTGAACATATGATGTGTCCATTCTATGTGATCTTTATCAAAGAAATCTCTTGCAACATAATATCTATTTTTACAATATTGATACCCAGCTTCAGTTATCTCTGGGACATCTGGATTATCAATATTGTCTTGTGGATCAAATAAAACTTTCTTAGGGTCTTTTTCGTTATTAATCCATTCTTGAATTTCTTCTTCTCTTACAACTTGATTAGCTTTCTTTATTATTCTTTCTTCTGGTGTTATTCTTCTTATTTCTAAATTATACACGACTCACATTCCTCATCATCTAAATCTTCCCCTTGAGGAAGTGGTTCATCTGGAACCTCAACGATATCTTCTGTCTTACTATCATATGTGTTCTGATAATAAGAGGTCTTCCATCCATATTTATAGGTATTTAACATGTCTGTTGCCATGACTGAAATAGGTACTTCATTATTCTCAAAGTGTTCTGGATTATATGACCAATTTCCACTAATAGATTGATCAAAGAATTTCTGCATTACTGCAACCACCTTGATGTATCCATCATTGTTTGGCATGTCCCACAATAATGTATAAAAGTTTTGTAACATTGTATACGAGGGAACTATTTGTTTTAACGGGCCCTTCTTACTCTTCTTAATTGATAGAAAGTCTCTAGGTGGTTCTATCCCATTAGTCTCGTTAGAAACGACACTAGAGGACTCTGAGGGCATCTGAGCAGTTAGAGTTGAGTGTCTTAGACCATGTACCTTAATACATGTTCTTAATTTTTCCCAATCTAATTTAAGATCATTAGGAGTAATATCATCCACTTCCTTTTTATAATGATCTATGGGTAATAGTCCCTGTGCATACTTGGTTCTATGATAATAATCACATGCACCTTTCTCTAGTGCAAGTTGATTTGATGCAACTAGTAAGTGGTATTGAAATGATTCAGTTAATTCATGAACCAATCTATGTGCTTCTGAGTCGTCATACTTAACCTTGTTCTTTGCAAGGAAATGTGCAAGACCAATGTATCCTATTCCTAAACTTCTTCTTGCAAGTGTTGATTTCTCTGCAGCTGGTACTGGGTAATTTTGATAATCAATTAGTTCTTCTAATCCCCTAACTGCAATATCACATAAGTCTGGTAGGTCTGATACTTTTAAAGTACCAACATTGATTGCAGATAGAATACAAAGTGCAATCTCACCTTCACCATCGTCTGGATGATCAATAGGAACAGTTGGTAATGTAATCTCTTGACATAGATTACTCATGGTAATCTTGTCTGTAAATGAACTATGTGAATTTGTATGATCTATATTCATGATATAGATTCTACCTGTCTCTGCTCTTTCCTTTAACATATCCATGAATAAGGTTCTTGCAGATATCTTTGTTTTGGGAATAGAGTATGCTCTTTCATACTTCTCATAGAGTTCATCAAACTCTGGAGTTCCAAATGCATCGAACAGGCCTGGGACATTATGTGGTGAGAATAAACTTATCTCTTCATCATTTAAGAATCTTTTATAGAACAGTTCACTAATCTGGATAGAGTAATCTAATTTCCTTACTCTATTATCTTCCGTTCCTTTGTTATTCTTGAGAACAATAATGTCTTCAATTTCTTGATGCCAGATTGGGAAATGGACTGTAGCACTCCCACCGCGTACTCCATTCTGAGTGCAACAGCGGACTGTGCTCTCGAATTTCTTGAGAAAAGGGATAACACCAGTGTGTTGGACTTCTCCACCACGAATCTTAGAGTTGATACCACGAATTCTACCAGCATTAATACCAATTCCAGCCCGTTGAGCAACATAACGACCAATAGCCATGTCACTAGAAAAAATACTTGATAAACTGTCATCACTATCCACGAGAACACAGCTTGCAAACTGTCTAATGGGTGTGCGTACACCTGCCATGATAGGCGTTGGAATGTTGATTTTAAATTGCGAAATTGCATCATAATACCTCTTTACATATTGTAATCTTGTTTCATTTGGGTAGTTCCTAAACAATACTGCACTGATTAACATGTACATGTATTGTGGACTCTCAAATAGTTTTCCAGTAGATCGATCTTGAACAAGATACTTATCTACCACTTGTCTTAAACCAGCATAAGAGAATAGAAAATCTCTTTTGTGATTCATATAACTGTTAAGAGTATCCCACTCCTTTTCGTTATAATATTCTATCAACTTTTTATCATAGACATCAATCTCAATATTTCTTGTAACAATATCTTTGATGTGTGGATAGATTTTACTATCTTTCCATTTGGTATTGAATACATCTTTACGAATCGAAAATAATAGCAACCTAGATGCAACATACTGATAGTTTGGTGTATCCAAACAGATTAAGTCTGATGCAGATTTGATTAATGTTTGTTGAATTTCGTCTGTTGTGATTCCATCATAAAATGATAATGAAGAATTCATTTCCACTTGAGATGCACTAACTCCATTTATTCCTTGAGTTGCAGCCTCTACCATCTTGTGGATTTTCTCTATCTTTAGTGCTTCTTTTTCCCCATTCCTTTTAACAATACTTATTCCATTTTGACTCACTATACCTTACTCCAATTTTTGACTGCATGAATTAGTGATAATCCTTGCAAGGTGTTCTTATTAATAATATCAACTGGGTTCTTACCCATCAATACCATATCGTTAATATCTTTCTCTTCGATAGTTGTAGGCCAAACACAAACTTTGAACCCCAAGTCTCCTATCTGCAACATCTTCTTAATGATCTCTTTATTACGAGGTTCATTATCAAATACAACAGTAGTATTTGTTAAGGGTATTTCGTTTGTTATTTTGGAAAAATCAGAACCAGCAACAGCAATACAATTGGGTATGAACAGTGAATCAATTGGGCCTTCGACCACAAATAATGGTTTATTGAAGTCAACTTTATTAAGGTTGTAAATGAATGGTTTTTCATCGTCAAATCGTAAGGTTAAATATCTAAGTTCCGAGTTGTTTAATGCACGACCAGTGACCCCTACTAAATTACCTTGACGATCTTTGAAGGGTAGTACAAGTCTTGGGTCATTTCCTAAAACTCTCCTACTATACTTATAATCCAAAGAACTTAGACTCTGTGCTTGTTCCACAAAATACATATCATCCCATGTTTCCTCTGGGATACTCCTTCTCATAAGGTATGTTAATGCAAGATCAGAGTCCTTTGCTTTGGTAAATCCAGATAATGGGTTGGGTTTAAACTTTGGTTTAAAGTCTATTTCAACCTTTTCTTTCTTAGATTTCTCTTTTCTCCCAAACTTCTCCATGACCCACTGTTTATATAACATGGAATCTTGATCTTTTAAGAATTTACCTACCCCTGTACTGTGACCGCAGTTGTGGCATTTAAAGACATAGGAATCCTTATACACGAAATGATAACCTCGTGCTTTAAGTTTATCTTTAGAAGAATCCCCACAATAAGGGCATGAATGGTTTAAGAGTTTATCACTCTTCCACTTGGAATTCTTAAACCTACTGCTAATAAGCTTAAGATACTTTTTATCAATCCACAACGACATATATCTAGTATACTACGAATCGTGGATTTGTCAAGTAAAATATTCTACACTCTCACCTGTAGAAAACTAAGACATTGGTTTTTGGGTCTATTTTTTGGTTATTTCTGCACCAACAGCAGGTTCTTTATTGATAGTAACAGTTCGATAGTAAACTACCACTTCCTGTACTTCTCTGATGTATCTTCGTAGTTCTTGCATGTTCTTAGACATGAGTTCATAATCAGATATTGTCATTGCAACAAAAACTACATCACCAGAGTTCATTTTCTTCATTTCATCAAGAAATAAATCTAATTTTGTATAATCATCGGGCCAATCTGGATTTTCTTTACCGAGTTTACATACCCTTACAGGTTTACCATTTTCTTTCAATAAACCTTCTGGATGATCCATTTTAGGTCTTTTAAACTTCTCTTTACCATCATCATCAAACTGTTTAGGTTCATATGCCTCTTTGACACATGGATTGTCTGCTTTTGCTTCTGATACCACAAACCATTTTGGTTCAGACAAGTCAATATGTCTAGGCATAGTGGGTTGTATAATGTCAATCTCTATTGGTTTAGAGATTACTTCAACCTGTTTAGGTTGAAACATTGAACAACCACTAATTGTTAGGGTTAATATCAGTGGTAATATCGTCCAACGAGTCCAATTCTTTGGAGTCATTTTCGATTGTGTCAAATACTTTCTTTGTTGCATCGTTTACTCTTGTTTCAATTAGTCCAGGCTTTGCAACTGCAAGCTGGTTTAAATTATGTCTACGAAAGATATCTAAATATCTATTCATCTCACCTTCAATCTCTGCATTCCTAGATGCCATTTGATTCAAGGCTGCACCTTGAGTTTCATACGACTCTTTGATTGTTTCGATTGTTTTCTTTTGTTCTTCCACTGCAAAGTTTAATGCAGTGTTCTCATTCTTGAGGGATATGTTCTGATTATATAAGAAAAATCCACCTAGTCCTAAGACTAAAATTATCCCCATTAAAATTTGTTGCATTCTATAATTCCTCTGTCATATAGTCCATAGGAGTTGCAGTTTTAAGTTCGACCTTATTACCTTCAAATGTTTTGAATTTAATAAACTTTGGCCCTAACATATAAATCTTTCTGACTTCCCATGTTCTAGTGAGGGTATCAATAATCTCACCCTCTTGATTGTATTTATTGTAACTTACAGTTAGTTGTTTATGAACTTCAAACCAACTAACCAACCACAACCAAATCTTGTGGAAAAAATTCTTTATCTTTCTGAAAAACTCTTTCATCGTGTCTTATAAAATAACTTACCTTTTGCCTGTTTCTTATCTGAAACCTTACCACCAACTAGAGATGCAACTTGATTGATGAATGCAAGTCCTCTTTCTTGGTTACTTTGGTATTCTTTACCCATTTTATTTTTAACCTGTTTAGCAATTGCAGAAAAGATTGCACCTATATCTGCAACTAACTTACCTTCATCTAGTTCCTCTAATTTAAATTTCTTACGAAGTTTATCTATCTCTGCTTGATTCTTTTTGAAGGCTGGTGTCCCAGACATTAAATCCATACCTTTACTATAAAGTTTCAATAATTGAACTTTCTGTGCTGAAGATAATGAATCATAAGAATCTTCTCTTAATCGTGGTTCTCTTCTATTCCAACTTCTATCAACTGCCTTTAAATTCTTAGGGTCGTTGTTCTCTGGGTTGTTATCTTTGTGATGGACATCTTTACCATCAAAAGGTTTTACTTTACCTTCTTTTTCTAATGCTCTTCTTGCTCTCTTTCGTGCAGCGTTTCTTTTCTTTTGTTCTGGTGTACCAAGATAGATTTCTCTTTCTCTCTGATAATCTCTTTCTATTATATTTTCATCACCACTAACTAATACACTAACTTGGGTTATCATTTGTTGGATTGCAACTGGTGGTAATGTTAAAATTGCTTGTATTTGTTTATTAGTAACCCCTTTAATCTTTTGTAGAGTATTTCTTAACTTTGACTTGTCAATTGCTTCTAGGATAATCTGTTCTGAGTATGGAGTACCATTTTTGAATCTTTTAACTATATCTGGTGTTCCAACCTCATTATGACCTTGACCTAATGACCAATCCTTGTCCCTATCTTTTTTTTTCTTCTTCTTTTTGACTATAGGTTTATCAGTAGATACTGCAACTCCTGTTGCATTAACTGGTGCATCCTCGTCTAACCATTCTTTAAACCACCCAGAATCCTTTCTATCATAATCTTTAGGCGTAGAATGAGTAGATGCACGATTATATGCATTCATAAACTTTGCTACTGGGTTACTTTTTCCCTTCACTTTACATCCTGTCCTGTTATTAGTTGAATCTGGTCTTGTGACTTATTATATACTTTGTATATATTAACACCCATTACTCTATCTGTCAACCCTAAAACCGACACTATATCACCTCTTAACCCTATATTGTCATCATCATTGTAAATAGAAGTCCTTAGCGTGTAAGTATGACCTTCTGAGAGGGTATTATTCGTCTCTTTATAGTCTTCTAATAGATGGGTATGTTGTCCAGTTAATTTGAGGTGTTTATAGAAAGATTCCTCTAAATAAGGAGTATCTACCCCATAACCTTCTTTGATTAGTGCAAGTGCAGCTGCATAACTGGCAAGTCTAGTTTTACCGAATGGTAATAGTTCTAAAATTCTTTTGAGGTTGAAGATTAACCTATGAAGATAGGTATAATTGTTTTTGTCTTTGGGTTTCTTTACCGATTTGATTCTTTTACCTTTTTCATCGATAAGACCTTCTGCATATGCAGCTTGATCAACCCATTTAGTAGTAAGTAGTTTTAAGACACGAAATACTATTACAGTGTCCATTACACCAGTTGCACCCTCTTGTATACTTACACCTTGTCTCATAGTTCTCTTAATACCTTTGCTACTTCCATGTCAACTGTGATCTCTGGTCTCCAATCTTCCTGTACAAGTTGCATATAAATCAACATTGTTTTCAAGACCGGCCAGTATTCTCCCTCTATCTTGAAGTCCAACATTTTAATACAGTTCTCTGCACCAAAAATGTTAAGTAAGACAATAAGATGGTTAAGAATTAACCTCTCTCTGAGTTCATCGTTATTATAGTACCTTCTCAGTAATCGTTTTAGATAACGAAATCTTCGTAGGTCTTCCATGAACTCGTCCATAGAAGTACACTGAGGGTTATCATAACATTGCATAGCAAACATGGTGAAGTTTTCATCAGTCAGCTTTTCAAATAATTTCATAATTTATATCCTAGTTTATACTAGTATATAGGTCTGAAAGTTATGATTTATTGGATTTGTGCTACTACTTTAAAAAGATTGTTAGGGAGTTTTTCCCATTCTACATGTAGTTTAAGTTCACTCTGACCATCTTTACTGATAAAATCATCGTCAATGTCTTCATCTTCGATTCCTTTACCAAACCTACCACCATATTGGGTCATAGGTAGATCAGATGATCCTGTGTCTGCTACATCTTCATCTAGTTCTGTATCAAACTCAAGACCAACTTGTTCTACTCGTCTTCCAATCTGTCCTAAAGCACCAGCGACAGTCATGTGTTCCCTGTCTGCAACACTACCAATAAATGCATTTAATCTTTGTAAGACTTCTGAGTCATTAGCAAAGTTATGCAGATCATCAGTTGCAACTCTATTTTGGTCTTGTTGACCATAACTTACTGCATTATCAGCAGCTTCTTGTATGTGCTTTTTAAACGATTTCATAATTTATTCCTATTAGGCAGCAACTGTAATTGTACCAGCTGCAGTTCCGATTCCTACTACACTAGTAATTGTTGCGTTTCCACCTTCTGATTTATCAACAATTGTTGAACCACCAGCGTGTGCTAATGGGTTTGCACCAAAACTTAATACATCAGATGCATTAGTGGCTGCATTTGCAGCACCGATTGCAAGACTAAATGTAAGTTTGTTGGTTGAAGAACCACTTGCATATACTAATACATGTGGGCCTCTACCAGAACCTGAGCCTTGGTTTCCGTTAGTTACTGATAAAGTAGGTGAACCTGTTACTGTAACTTTCTCATTGAAAAGAACAGTTGCAGATAAAGTACCACCATCTGATTTATCAAATGCAGTAGTTACCCAATCAATACTTGTTATATCAGCTTGACCAATAGAAGTTGCAAGAGCTCCAATAGCTGCAATAACTTCCTCTTGATGATTATCTGATTTCTTATATACCCAACCTCTTGCAGTTGCATATGTTAACGCTTTATCAGCTGCCGTCAACCATTTAGGTTTTGCTTCATTAGCGTCTGAATTTCCCCATAAAGACATAATTTTTTCCTCTCTTTAAATGATTACCATTGACTGATAACATGGTTAATTAAATGTTTGTCTAATTGTATTTATATGTTTTCTTTTTTCCACTTTAGAAATTCTGGACTTATTTCATGTCCAGCAACTAAACCTTCAATATGATAAATGAAATGTTGTGCATCAGTTGGTTTTCCATCCCTTATTCCATCTGATTCCTTCCAAGATTCTGGAATCTCTGCGAAAGATTGAGTTGAATTAAATTGTGGAAATGTTGTAGGCCATGGAACTGTTTCATTATATGTAGATACAGGTATCCCATCATATGAATATGTAGTTATCCCATCTGCATCTGATACTGTTGCCTTGACTGAGGATACTACACCTTCAACCCCACCAGTACCATCTTCTTTCTTTGGTTCTGGCATGGTATCTATAGTGTGTGTCCAGACTTCTCCTGTCATGGGTTCTACATTTACTGTGACATCATCCATATCCCATGCTTCCCAAGTCACATTAACACTAACAATCTCGTCTGGATTTTTACTTACATCCCAATTGTAATCGTCTTCTGTTGTTGGTATTCTTCTAAAATGCATAATTATCTCCTAACAACAAGCTCCTGGCCCTGTTAAGTAGTTTCCAGCTTCCATGTGAACTGATGTAGTTTGTTGAGTAGATGTGACTGGTATAATATATGTTCCACTTACATTTTCTAAGTATATTCGAGAAGCAGCATAAAATGACCTCTCTTGTATGACTGGATTTCCACTAAAACCACAAATAGCTTGTGCTTGTCCTGCTGTTGCAACGCCTGGGACATATGACCAATTATTTAATTGAGTCGAACTGTTTGGGATTATATCATTATCAGAACCACCAGCATGTGTCCATGTATTAGATGTCCAAGTTCCACTACTCCAACTTCCACCCAGTCCACCAGAAGAAGTACCATTATAGAAAGTATTACTCATCCATCCGTTACCAGATGTAGAGTATACTATTTTGACTCTGAGTGTATCCCCAACACCTATGTGTGCGTAACTGGTACTTGCCCAATAGGAGTGAATATTAGACCACCCAGCTGTAAATCCAGAGGTGTATTGTCCACCAGAAGTAGTTTGATATTGTCTAATTGAATATGCAGATGAAGAATTGAACCATTTAAAGGAAAACCAAGTATTCAAACTTGCATTACAGTGTATTATGTTGCAACTTGAACCTTCTGTGATTGCAGAATAAGATTTATCGTCAGTTTCGGATTCAGCATGACCTTGATCACCTGTTTTGTAGGATGCAGACTGGGTACTATCTGACCAACCTGCTGTTCCACTACCTGTTATTGTAGTATTGTATGTTGTATTTGCTGAACTACCTGTCGTTATATAGAAGTTTCTAGTACCAGAAGTTGTAGTTGTTTGTGAACTTGCACCATCTACATCACCACTACCACTTGCAGTATAGATCGCAGTCACACCACTATCTACTCCACCCAGTGTATGTGAACCGATATTAGTTCTTGTACTTAATGCTTGTCCGTAAGCACTTACATCACCACCAACAGTTGTGTCTGTCTGTGAAGTGTCTAATGCTCTAGTTGTGACTGTATATCCAAAAGTATCTCCATGACTTCCAACTGTAACTGTTCCAGTTAATCCAGTTGAATATGAACCAGAAGAGGTCATGTTAATATAGATAACATCACCATTACTAACTGAACTAGTACCAGTTGTCCAACTACCAGAATTAATTTTGTATTGACCAGTACCAGAGAAAGATGTCGAAACACTTGTTCCACTATCTAGTCCACTGATTGTGCATCCAGAAGAGGTATTAGAAGTTGATGGATTAACTCCTGAGCTACTAGTTGATGTTGGAGAACAAACTGGGTCTGTATCTTCTGCACGAGTTGTTGATGCAAGAGATACTTGAGCACTTGTTCCATTTCCACTTAAAGTGACTGTATAACTAACACCAGAAGAATAAGAACCAGATGAAGTAATTGTTGCTGTAGTTGTCGTTGCAGTTGTTGAACTGAATGATACTCCACTACCACTCCAAGAAACCCCAGTGTTCGATGGAGTATTACCATCACCATCTGCTGTAGAATATCCTTGTGTATTAACACTGAGTGTAAAGGCACAACTTGAACTTAATTCTTGACCAGTAAAATTATCAGTTTGTTTATTAATTGTTATATAAGGATTAGAATTGTATGCAGTAGAATTTGCACCAGTACCACCATCTACCGATGATATATTTGCAACTGAGATTGCACCAGATTTTGGTACACCAGAATTATTTGAAGTATTGGGCATATAGGAACCCGCCCTATAATACTCATTCAATCCAATTGGATTACTACCACCCAAATCAGATTGAATTTCTGAGAAACTACCTGTTGTGACTGTTCCCATTACTTACTTGTACTCCTCTTGATCAATGCAAGAGTGTCCGTAAATCCTTTTTTGTTCTTTGATAACATATCTGATATTTTCTTTTTCATTGCGGGTTTCTTAATACCAACTCTTGGGTCAAAAAATACTTTAACTAAGAATTTTGCATCTGCCTGTGTTATCCACACGATAGACCCATCATCTAATTTAAGTTTAGATTTACCTCTGAGATCCGCAGCACCTTTTATTTGGACTAGGATGTTTTGGTCTGGGTCGTTTGCACGAGGGCCCATTTTCTTTTCTCTTTCTCGTGCATTGAAATAGGATTCTATTTCTTGTTTGATGTCATCAGAAGCTTTCCAACTTGTAAACTTTCCAGAATCAATTGCATCTGCAAATTTCTTTGCTGGGCCACTGGAACCCTTTGCATAATCTTCTATTCTATTTATTGCATCTTGAACAGATTTTGCCTTATTTACAAAGTCTTTTATTTTGTTATTGGCTGCATTTGTTTTTGCACCAAAATCGTGGTATGACCTTACTTCTGATATGATGGGATGATATCGTCTCATCTGATACTCCCTTTAGAATGCAGAATTGATATCTGAATAGTTTCTATATTTTGATTTTGCAACTTTTAAAAGATTATTTAAAATGTCGTTTCTAAATTTTGATAAGTCCCCATGCATATGACCTTGAACCTTATGTATTGCTATGATAGATTTTAAAACATCCATACTCTTCTTATCTTTTAGTATTTTTGCAAGATGTAGTATTGATCCTGTATGATCATTTCTATCTGTCATATCTGAAATCTTTTTAATATCTGCATCTGACATTGTTTGTGCTTCAACTATTTCTTCGATATCTTCTTTAATGTTTTTAATTTCTTCGTGGTAAATACCTTTCCTAGTCTTAGGATCAAATCCCATGTAGAATCCTTTAAGAGATGATAGTTTAACACCAATCTTATCTAACAATCCTACCATACCTTGAATTTTTTCCCAAGATGCTGGAGAGAACTTACCTTTTGATCTGATTTGACCAAAGAGTCTATCCAATTGTGTTTCTGGGTCTGCACTTTTAGTTAATGGGAATCCAGTAATTGTACTTAATTGTTTTGTGAATGCAGCGAGTTTAATCTTATCTTTAGGGGATAATGCTTCTCTTATTGCAATCTCAAATCCTTTATAACCTTCTCCAAAGTTTGCATAGTTAAGTGCCTTAACAACATCTTTATTCTTTGAAAGACCTTTTTTAAGTTTTTCAATCTCTTTCATTGCATAGGTCATTGCACCACCATGATCAAGTGCAATTTCAACTGCTTTCTTTACAGTCTTATCTCTAATTTTATTCTTTCTGAAATATGTAGATATCTCTTGTCCTGTTAATTTAGAACCAGCCATATTTGGTTTTTCTGAAATCGTTTCTGTTTCCTCTGCATACATATCTTTTAACTGAGCAGAGTTTAATAATTGAGTTGTCTTAAATGCTGGTGATAAATCTACATCTTTATAATTTTTAGATTTCTGATTAGCAACAACAGTTAATCTAATTGCTCTTTCATCTTTGGGATCATCTTCCCAAGTAA
>Ga0209404_10000260_pt1 | contig 43035 bp, 71 predicted proteins | sample TroAtlMetagenome_2_FD_187447 | JGI IMG/M metagenome (GOLD analysis project Ga0209404, IMG submission 187447) | Marine eukaryotic phytoplankton communities from Atlantic Ocean - Tropical Atlantic ANT8 Metagenome (SPAdes) (version 2) | ecosystem: Environmental > Aquatic > Marine > Oceanic...
TCCGCCCGATTTAGAGTCTTCAAGTATCTTCCTCCCGCCCCCAACCATGCTTAGCATGGTTGGGGGTTTTTTTTTGCTATTTTCTGGCATTCGAATGCAAAATATCTGCCCCTGTGGTATAATATTAATGTTGGTGGGGAATGGTTACCTGCTGAATTGGACACTAGGAGCAAAAAAATGGCCCGCAAATCTAATGAACTTCGGTTAAGCCAAACTAAGGAACTCATTGCTGCGTATACCCAGGCCGGCCTCGAGGATGACAGGAACTGCCGCTTTGCGATAGATATGCAGTGGCGGCTGGAACGAAAAAAAGGCCTATCACCGAATCGCCGTAAGTGGCTTGACTCTATTATTGAAGAAGGTGTTCCTGCACCAAAGGGAGACATCGAGCTTTTGGCTCGTGTTGAGGCGGCTGCTGATGTCGAGGGAATGAAGGATTTCGATGCTAAGATTCTTAGAGAGTTTGCCGGCAAGATTCGACGCGGTTGGGATCTAAGCCCAAAGCAGTCGGTATGGATGGAGAAGCTTATTGCCACTGCCGATGATATTTCGGCCAATGGTGTTTGGGCTCCTGATGAAGAGACTGTAGCCAGGCTCCGCAACTGCGTAAAACTTGCACGCGGCTACAATTCTGTCTACTGGCAAACGCATGGCGGAACATACAAGGCACTTAATAATGTCAAGGCTTTTATCGACTCCGATGGCGAGCGCCCTGTTGATGAGTGGTCGGTCAATAAGCTGATTAAGGCAATGTCTCGCCCCCTTCGAGAACTGGAGAACCCAAAGTTCCAAAGCGGCGAAATGCGTTGGTATTATGTGGCCGGCTTAGGATACGCTACAGCGCTTGTTTCCGCCGGGCCTTTCATTAGCGAGAGAGGTAAGGTTGTCTATTCGGCACTAGTTAACGGCAACCTTATTGAAACATCAGAAATCAAAAAGCAAAGGAGATAGTAATGATTATTACCACCAAACTGAGAGATGCATACATCGATGACTTGCTCCGCGCGCGCCCTCAAGGCCCCCATGGCCGAAGAGTTTCATATACTACTAGTGAAGAATACAATTATGATAAGGGGAAGTATGTTATGATACCGACCCCATCAGATTCTCAATGGGGCTATACGGACGAAGAGATTTTCTCTCTAGGCTTGCATACCATGGAAGATGTTCAAGAGTACGTTTTAGCGAGGTGGTTTAAAGGTAGCTCAAAGTGGAGCCTCGGCGGGAGAAAGGCTACTTTTACCAGGAGGGTTAATCGACTATGGGAAGCCCGCATACGAGGCGTAGTCAAGAATGTGAAGAAGACTGGTGGGGATGGTATCTACTTAGTTACTATCGGAGAAGGATATTATTCAAATACGGATGACATTGGCCATATCTACGCCTCTAATATGCTAGAGGCCCAGCGTTTTGCTGAAATGTTCTTTTCGTATCTATCGGCAAAGGCTAACCACAAAGTAAAAGTATACTTTGTAAGATTCGGTTCACCTGAAGAGCTGGTTGTCTTAAACTCAAAAATTATCACACAGGCTTCTGAGAAAATCAAAGCGTACCATGAAAATATCAAGAAGCTTGAGGGACTAATAGAGAGGCAAGGGGTTTACCTAGAGACTCTGCAAACTGTACAAGATCAACAGCTTAATGCCGAATCGTAATGTCACAATGTCAGGTTGTACAAGGGGTATTAAATTAGTTAGAATAGCATTATAATATTACTATGTATAGATAGAGAGTTTCATGTGAAAGTTTCCCAACTAAAAGAAGGAATGATGTTGTCAATTACATCAGAACTTGAGTGTCCCGTCATCCGGCAAAACGATCCAGGGAGGATCGTTTTCTTTCCAGACATTTTTGCTAAGGCAAGCTTTGGGAACGTTATGTCACTAAGCCAAGATGGGTATTACATGTATTTAGGCCGGAGAGTCCTTCATATTCCGGATGATATGAGAGATCGATATCGTGGGAAAAAAACTGTTTCCCATCATGAAATCATGACTGAACGTGGCATGATTTATAAGATTCATGGAAGATTTTTTAAGAATTTTGAACCAGTATGGAGTGATAATGATGAACATACAAACGATTGAAGTAACCCTGGCTAGCCGACATACACCTGAGTCTAGATTTTCTCATTTTAATGGCTCTGAGCAGGAGTTGCTTAACTTGGTATTTGATAATTTTTTCACCGGTAAGCAAGGGTACCGGGAAGGAGTTTGGCTTGTAACGGTCCCCCCAGAGCGATTCATGTCAGGGGTAGTCAGCCTAAGCGAGGGTGATGTACTCCAAGGTGTCTTCGAAGCGCGTAGAGAAGGCGAAATACCTCGTAAGGTTGTAACCACCATCGGAAGAGAAAAGCTTCCTGCAAGGCATGTCGAGATAGTCCTGTATAGCCGTGCAACGTTAGAGGAAGAACCAGGTTACGAGGCATCTGCAGATTGGGAAGTGATTTCAATCAATGCATCGCCCATTGCTGGCCCGACACCTTTACCTCCAACTGCACTAATTGCAAATCATTTTGGCATGAGTGGAGGATCTGCAACCAGCTATACTTCGGAACAATTTGAAGCCGCACTAAGAGAGTCAGTCATGTTTTGGCATGACAAAGCAATGTGTGGATGATAGGAGGGGCATTATGCCAGGTGTATTACGAGGCGCGTGAGAGAGCGCTGAACAACGGGAGATGTTACCATCTAGCAGCAATTCTTCGAAGGAAGGGCCGAGTGGTTCGGATTGGGATTAATTCTGACAAGACCCATCCGCGCTTTAAGAGAAGATATGATGATGGTACTTGGGCTGCTCACATGCATGCTGAGATGGATGTGTTGCGGTTTTCTGAACCGGGGGATGAACTAGAGGTTATGCGATGGAAGAAATCCGATAATACATTCGCCATGGCTAAACCTTGCCGGCATTGCATGCCACACATTATAAAGGCTGGTATAGCAAGGGTTACCTATACCAATGATAACGGAGAATGGGAGGAGTTAATATTATGAGTGTCGATTTAGTGTTGTTAGGGGATCTGATCTTATGTGCCTGTATTATTGGGGGAGGGTGCTTGTTCATTTGGGCAAATGTAAGTTACAATCCTAATAATGTTGATGATGAAAAAGAATGATGCAGTGTAACACATTTTTGGTAGCACAAATACGTGTATAGGTTCGAGTCCTTGCATCCCAGCTTTAGGAGGGAACATGAAAAAGTATTTTGACAATGATGATATTAGGTTTATGAAGATCTTGTTGGGCCTAACCGGTACCTTGTTATTTTTCGTATCTATCATCTAATTTTAACACATTCCGACATAGCTCAGTTGGTAGAGCAGGTGGCTGTTAACCACCGGGTCGTAGGTTCGAGTCCTACTGTCGGAGCCATATTCACACAGGAACATAATGACAAATTTTTTCTATAGTAAGACATTTTCAGGGCTGCTGGCCTTAATGAATGGGTATTTTTGCTTTAATGCCCTAAATAACTCAGCTTGGGGTTGGGCTGTTTTATCTGGTTTCTTTTGTTGGCTTTGTGCCAAAAATTATTTAGACAGATCTTAAAACGTTTCTACTCCTATACAAACAATAAGAAATCATATAATTACACCTCAACGACTTATACAGGAGCACCTAAATGTCAGTAGCCAACAATATTAAAGATTCGTTTTTTGCAATTTCTGCATTTCTGGTGATTATTTCATCTGCAGCAATCATAAATTTCAGTACCGTAAGTGCCAGTTCCCAGGATGGTACAGTTGATACCTCAGGGTTTGAATATAATCCTTCGGCGGTAGCATACCCAGCAGTCGACTACAGCACTGTTCCTGGTGTATATACAAAGGATGACGGGACTCATGTACAATATATTGAGTTTCCTCCTCTACATATTGTTATCCCCGACTTGAACAAGTAATTTTAAATTGTTATTGTTTATATGCCTTTAATAATAAGGGCACACTCAACACACACACACAAGGAGAGAAAAATGAGTGATTCAAATAAGAGTGGTTACGAACTGCGAACAGATTTGCTAGGAATGGCAATTGGAATTGTTGATCAAAAGACGCAACGTCTTTTTGAAAACGAACATCTTAAGCCGGAGGGACAGCGCCATGCCGTTGCTCCCTTTACAACCGAAGATGTAATTGCTGAAGCTGAGAAGCTTTATAATTTCGTTCAAAAGAAGTAGTTAGTTCATAATACCGCAGGGAGGCACGGGTTTACAGGTGCCTCATTTATTACTCTTAAACATAAAAAGGAATTTAAGAAATGAGTGAAGTAAAAGCTGGTCAAACAGTAAGTGTACATTATATTGGGACTTTTGAAGATGGTACCGAATTTGATAGCTCGGTTTCTAGAGGCCAACCCATTACGTTTCAGGTTGGAGCTGGACAGATGATTGCAGGATTTGATCAGGCAGTCGCTGGTATGACTAATGGCGAGACGAAGGACGTCACCCTAACACCTGAGATGGCATATGGTGCATCTAGGGAAGATTTGGTCCAGAATATTTCTACCAAGCTCTTTCCTGAAGACTTTGACTTTGTAGTTGGTGCGACCGTAAAGGGAGATGCTCCGAATGGCCAACCTCTTTTGGCTGCGATCGTAGATCATCAACCTGACAATGAAGTTGTTGTTCTGGACTTTAATCACCCAATGGCTGGCAAGACGCTAAATTTTAATATTAGTGTTGTATCCGTCGATGGTGTTGAGGCGGAGGCCACTCCGGCTGCAGACTCAAATGATGCAGCGGATACAGCAACTACCGAGGGTTAATTGTCACCCGGGATCGAGATTAGTTTTTAATGAAAAAACGAAAACCTAGAAAAACGCATAAATTTTATGGGTCGCTAGCTCAACTGGTAGAGCATCAGACTTTTAATCTGGCGGTTCTGGGTTCGATTCCCGGGCGACTCACCATTTAATATAATACCTCACGCCTATAAGCGAGGCTGTTGTGATTAAGCTACTAGGGAAGATCCCTGATTCTGTATATGTTGCCTGTTCTGGGGGTGTTGACTCCATGGCAGCTCTTTCCTTTCTAAACAATGGGAAGAGAAATGTTAAAGTCGCACACTTTGATCATGGTACTCTTCATGCAGGCGATGCCCAAAGCTTTGTAGAGAATTATTGTTCTGGGCAGGGTCTGGAGCTGGCCGTAGGTACAGTTTCTAGGTCTAGACGAAAAGATGAGTCTAGGGAGGAGTTCTGGAGAAATGAGCGTTATCGTTTCTTTAAGACATTAGGGCTTCCTGTTATTACTGCTCACCATTTAAATGACGTCGCTGAATGGTGGGTCTTTTCATCCCTTCATGGCGAATCTAAATTAATCCCATATTCTAATGACGCTGTACTGCGGCCATTTTTGTTGACACCAAAACTAGAGCTAGCAAGGTGGGCAAAGCATAGATCAGTTCCTTTCGTCACTGATCCCTCGAATAAGAACCTAGCTTATATGAGAAACCGAATTAGACATAAGATTATGCCTCAGTGCCTTAAGGTTAACCCGGGCCTAGAGAAGGTTTTGAGAAAAAAAATAGAGAAATCTTCTGAACATATTTCAAGATAGTTGTATATTTTTATATGAGAAAAGGTGATCTTGTAATGCTAAAGCCTCTATTGGATGCCCAGGGCCATAATGATGTCTATAGGCTAGCACCTGTTGAGGTATGGTCTAACCCCGGTGTTGTCGTTAGAGATGTATACGAGGGTCAGAGTAGACTAATTGACCCTATCTCAGGCAAGATCTATGCAACAGAGCTCACACCCTCTGTTGATGTAATGCTTTCAGGTAGAATAATCAAGGAAGTCCCAATAAGGTGTTTGAATAAGGTGGAGGTCCAAAATGAAACAGACGAACCCGGAACTTGATCTTTTGATCATGGAGTCTCTAGATACAGACTTCAAACCGGCTTCAGCTATAGCAGAGGAAGCTCACGTTGAAGAAGATATTGTTGTGCAGATCTTGGATGAGTTAACTAGCCAGGGAATGGCGATTGAAAAGAAAGGTACGTCATACAGGGTCGCATCTGATGACGAATAAGATTCGCGGCTGATAGCTCAATCAGGTTAGAGCAGCTGTCTCATAAACAGCAGGTTCTGGGTTCAAGTCCCAGTCAGCCGACCATTTATATAGTAATAGTAAGTTTGGATTAATAATGAAGATAAAGACTAGTGTTTGTTTTGATGATGTTTTATTGACGCCGAGGTATTCGTCAATACGCTCTAGGAAAGAAGTAGATACTTCAATGCCTATGGCAAATCTAAAACATACCCCAAATATCCCTATCGTTGCTAGCCCAATGGATACCATCACTGAATCAGCTATGGCTTTAGAGATGTTACGCCTTGGCGGCCTGGCAATTATTCATAGATATAATACGATTAATGAACAACGGTTGATTGTCTCTGATGTTGTTGAGGCACTCTTAAACGAGAGTCATGATGCAATTTCTGGGGTTGGAGCAGCGGTAGGTGTTTCCGGTGATTATTTAGATAGGGCTACGGCGTTATATCAAGCCGGCGCTCGAATTTTATGTGTTGATATTGCTCATGGACACCATACCTTAATGAAGACAGCCCTCAGGGAACTTCGGGACTTGTTCGGTAATACAGTACATCTTATGGCAGGTAATGTCGCAACCCTTGAGGCATTTAACGATCTCTCAGACTGGGGTGCTGACTCTGTTCGTGTTGGTATTGGTGGTGGGTCTATTTGTTCAACCAGGATCCAAACTGGCCATGGCATGCCCACGCTACAGTCAATTATAGACTGTGCAATTTCTGATCGTCCTGCATTATTGATTGCCGACGGAGGTATTCGAACTAGCGGGGATATTGTAAAGGCACTTGCTGCCGGTGCAGACATGGTGATGCTAGGATCCTTACTTTCCGGAACACAGGAGACCCCTGGAGAGGTGCTATCAGCCTCAACAGGTGAATATTCATATACAACTACTACAACTACAGACGGCCTGGTAGAGTATACCACCGAGAGTCCAGAGCCTACCTTGTATAAAAAGTATAGAGGGATGGCATCGAAGGAAGCACAGGTGGAGTGGCGCGGGTATCAGTCGTCAGAAGAAGGCGTCGCAACGACAGTACCCTTTAAGGGTCCGGTGAAAAATATTATTGATAGCCTTACGAAAGGGATCCGCTCAGGGCTGTCGTATTCAGGTGTTTGTACCATCCCAGAACTTCAGGCATCAGCTACCTTTACGAAACAATCTTATTCAGGGGTTTCTGAGAGCCAAACTCATATTTTTGATATTACGTAATATGATCTTATTGTATATTTAGTAATATGCTTAAAGGGGTCAGTTTATAATGTCAAGGTATGCACTTCTAAAAAAATATATTAGTGAAGTTTTAAAGCTTGACTTAGATGTAGGTGATGTTGTGCTTACAGGTAGGTTTAAAAATAAGCGAACGATTGTAAAAGATATTGGTACTGACGAAAAAGGGCAGCCTACCGTTAATGGCATGAAAGCACTTTCGTTCCGAATTGAGAAGCTCATGCCAGAAGATGAGTGGTCTAAAAAGTCTAAAAAGCAAAAAGAAGAAGAAGAATCAAAAAAATAATAACGCGAGCCCATATTTAAAATTGTATACAATTTAATTTATAGGGGTTTATCGTGTATGGTTTGAAGCTTTTACTGTCTATTATTTTTTCTGTTTCTCTTTTTTCATGTGCACACTATAGCCCCCACCATGTTAATGCTATAGACAGTCATCGACGCGCAACACTCCAGCAGATAACAAAAGCTTTTATTCGCATACAGGTGGTAAAGACATACAGGATTTATGCATGTCTTGAAACAGACGTTACCCAGTGCCAGCAGATAGTAGAAATGTCAAAGGCAACAGGCTTTGGATCTGGTGGGGTAATCGAACATAGCGATGAGTCATCATCTATCTTAACAGCCACGCACGTTGTAGATGAGTTTGGTCAGGTTCCGTCTGTCGAATCTCATAATATTATCGGGTTTTTAAGAGAGTTTTCCCGTGCATATGGTATGTCCCAGGAAGAATTAGTTTATAGGCTAAAGATGAAACATCTTAGGATTGCGGGGGTGAGCACGTCTGTGGTTGCCGTTGCGCCAGATAACAGTTACGAAGTATCAGATACAAACTGCTCGTCTAGAAATGATGTTTGTGTACTAACAACTCGTGGCAGAATCCCAAATATTGTCCCCCTAAGTATATCTCCTACGCCGCCACAAATAGGAGATCGCGCGTATATTGCATCTGGCCCGTTCGGATATGCTATCCCCGGAATGATGGTGCCTCTTTTTGAGGGAGTGTACAGCGGTTCCACCCCCGATGATCGTGAATACTACACATTGCAGGTTACTCCTGGCTCATCCGGATCACTTATTGTAAACCTTCAAGGCGAAGTTGTCGGGATTGTTTCAATGTTTATTACGGGATCTTTTTGTCCCGGAGAGCTAGGGTGTCAGGTTCTACCATCAGGTATTGCAGTCTCTGTCCCTCACAGTGTGATCACCAGGTTTTTATCTGAATAAGATAAGTTTTTGACATTTTTTATATAGAGGAGTACGTAGTGTTAGCATTTTGTACACAGGTACTAGTGGGCTATTTATATGCAAATCTAGTTGAGTGGCTGTACCATCGGTATATTCAACATGGCTTAGGCAAAAAGCGTGGCAGTCGATTTAGGACTCATTGGAAAGACCATCATGGTGTAGTTCGAAGGAATGGTTATTATGATGATAGCTATAAGTTCTCCGGGGTTATGGAAGATCCTATGCGCGAAATCTTCGAATTGCTAGTCGGGGCCCTTATCCACGCCCCGCTTTTTTACGTCTTTCCCTATTTTGCTGGCTACCTCTGGTTTCACGCCTTGCTATACTTCATGATTCATAGAAAGTCGCATCTAGATCCAGAGTGGGCTAAAAGGTGGGCCCCCTGGCATTACGATCACCACATGGGAAAAAATCAGGATGCAAATTGGTGTGTTACACCTCCACTTTGGGACTATATTTTAGGGACAAGGTTATACTTCTTGGCTAGCAAAGATTACAATAATCATACTAACAAGTAGCTATGTAGGGGTTTATTGATGATTAGAGTTGGAGACAGAGTTGTACCTTTTTTTGATATGAATAGGGTCGGGACGGTTATGTCATTTGAGGTGTTGGGGGCCAGTACTAACCTACTGACCACTGAGGGTACTACATCGATGATTAAGGTTGCATTAATTAAAATGGATTCTATCGATGCCACACAACCACCGGTTATTCAAAAGTTTAAGGTGGATGATCTTTTAAAAGCAGATATGTAGGACGCTGATCTTATGTTTCGAGATGCCGAAAAGACAGGATGGTTTATAGATAGCAGGATTAGGGTTGAAGAATCGCAGATTCCAGGGGCCGGTCTTGGTTGCGTTGCATTAAGTGATATCCCTAACCGCACTATGATAGAATCTTCCCCTGTAATTATTTGTGCTCCCTATACATTTGCCCATTTAAACGAACTTCATCGAGTTCGTCACATACTTTCCGACTATCCATTTCATTGGCCTGATGGAAATCGCGCTTTTGCCCTAGGGTGGGCCGGGATCTATAATCACTCATCATCAAGCTCCAATTTACAATGGATATACAGGACGGATAGTGAGCATGGCTACAACGCATTATGTTTTGTTACCAAAAGAGACGTCAGGAAAGGCGAAGAGTTATTAATCAAGTATCATCCTGACTCATCGAAGCTTTGGTTTGTAGATGAAAGCTCACAGGATACCCGGATATCCCGAAGCGTCTCTGCCACTTCTATGACTCCCGGGATGCAACTTAGCGATTATGTCCTTAAGCAATCTATACGTAAGCCCACTCGTGAAGAAAGGTCCCCCAAAGAAACAATCGGTAGTTGGGGTTTATTAAGTGATGATGAAGAGTAAGTGGACATCTCAATTTAGGTTATTGGAGGATTGGTTGCTAAAGAAAAACTATAAAGTAAAATGCTACACCTCTGCGGACGATCGCTTAGATTTTGACTCAAGAACCATCCATATTGATTCACGTCAGCATGCTGAGAATCGATTTTATACCTTGGTTCATGAATGTGGCCATCTCTTAATAGCAAACTCATCAACACAGTTCCAAAAAGATCATCCTGTCTATGCTTCATCTTGTGACTCACGCCGCGTAAGGAGCAAAGCCTATCAGGTTTCGCTGGTCGCTGAAGAGATTGAGGCTTGGAAGAGGGGGCGAAGGCTAGCTAGCCGGCTTGAATTATATATCGATGACGAGAAGTTTAACAAGGTAATGACGAATTGTGTTATGACGTACATAGCAGATGCAGCAGTAATAGCGGGGTAAAAATGTCAGAAGAAGAAAAGATACTACTTAGTGTAAAGTTAAATGATATTCTTTTGCAAACGATAAATGAGTTTGCTATTGAGAATCCACAATGTAATTTAGGCTCCGCCTCCGCAAGGGAGACTTTGTCTGTTTTTATTATGGCATATTTGTCACCCTATATTGAGGGCTATGAAGACGAGATTAATTCTTTGTGGTTTATGTTGGATGAATTACGTAGTTCCGAAGCTGCGCTTCGAGGCCCAGCATTTAACAACGAAGTAAATGATATGGTTGAAGCCCAATTAGCTCAATTAAGGCTTTTGCAAAACATGAAAGGCGAAGCATGAATTTTTGGGAAGTCGTGGCAAAAACGAAGGAAGGCAAAGAGATTAATTCTTTTATCATTAAGTCACCTTATAAAAGGCAACGGACAAAAGAAATACTAATCAGTGTTCATCCAGAGTACCAGAAATTGTCATTTAAAAAGATCAAACGCCCTTCCTGGTGTCTCCCATGGGAGGGTGAGGTATGCTAGTTGGAAAACTAGTAAAGTACGTAGACTGGGAGTCGTCTGCCGGCATAGCATCACCGAACGAGTTTCTTGGGTTGGTAGTTTCTGTCGATAACAAAGAGTGTCTTCCTAATCTAGTTAGTGTATTATTACCTCACGGGATGATTACAGTATATGAAGACGAAGTAATAGAGGCATATCGATAAATGATTGATCCATATTCTGTATTAGGTATCTCTAGAGACGCTGACGCTTCTGAGATAAAGAAATCTTATCGTCGTCTTGCCATGAAGTTTCATCCTGATAGAAATCCGGACGATACTGAGGCAGAGGCAAAGTTTAAAGAAGTCTCACATGCATATGAAGTCCTATCAGATCCTGAGAAAAAAAGTAACTATGACTCATATGGTGATCCTGATGGTCGGCCGCAGGGTTTTCCTGGGGGTTTCGAAACCGGTGGTACTCCATATGATATATTTGATATGTTTGGTGATGTATTTGGTCAGCCTCACCAGCGTCGGCAAAGGAACAGATCCCAGCAAGGGAAAGATATCCACATTAATGCTACAATCAACTTTTTAGACTCCATATTCGGAACACAGAAAGATTTGCGAGTTAATGTTAATTTAGGCTGCTCAACTTGTTCATCAACAGGATCAGAGACGAAAAAGACGGCAAGGTGCCAGACTTGCGGAGGGACTGGATTTGTAACAGTACGCCAGGCCTTTATGAGGGCGAATGTGCAGTGCCATACTTGTCATGGTAAAGGACATATACCTGAAAAGCCCTGTACTGCATGTAACGGTTCAGGCCGCACAACAGAATCAGAGGTGATCAAAGTTTCGATTCCACCAGGCGTTGATAATAATTCTACACTTAGGTTATCCGGTAAGGGGCATGCGAACATGTTCGGGTCACACCGGGGAAACCTATTGATAAATCTCACTGTAGCTCCCCATGATGAATTTACCAAAGATGGTAAGCATATTCACAGTACAGTAAGCATCCCATTTAACGTGGCTTCTTTAGGCGGTGTAGTCCCTGTTAATACAGTCCATGGTGTCCAAACCGTAAAAATTAAGCCTGGCACACAATGTAATTCAACACTTCGCCTAAGGCGTAAGGGTGTTCCCGGGAGAAATGCAAGGCCGACAGGGCATCATTTTGTTAGAATTGTTGTAGCTGTCCCAACCGAACTTACGACCGAGCAAAAAGAACTCATCAAGAAACTTAAGCTTTGATATAGGATTTGAATTCTTTATATTTTCTTTCCATATTTATTTACAATAGGGAATTAAGATGATGTCTAAGTCCAAACTTAAAATTGGTGACTTCGTTTTTGTCGATAGCACTAAGGGTATTTCTTCATTGCGAGATTGGCAAGGCCGTGGGTATGGCGTAGTTACCGCAGTAGAGTCTATAGACTGCGAAGATGTCCCATTCGCACAAGTTTTGGTAAATGGTGAGCTTCGGTGGGTCCTAACTGAGGATATTTCAAAAGATCCTTTAGGGAATAGGTGGTTCCTCTATGTTCTTGAATGTGTTGATGGCACACTATACACTGGGATAACAACTGACCCTAAGAGGAGACTACATGAGCATAACTTTACCAAGAAGGGCGCTAAATATACTCGAGGCCGTCGCCCTAATAAGATGGTTTACTGCAAAGAATTTGACAGCAGGTCTGAGGCAGCAAAGCTAGAGTATCGCTTTAGGAAGTTGCCAAAAGCCAAGAAGGAAATAGTGATTCAAGGCAATGCTGATATCAGGGAATTGTGTAAGCTTTGAAATAATATCCAAGAGTTCAGTGCGATATAGCCAAATGCAATGACTATAATGCCTACCTTAATTCCGACTAATGCTGCTTTGATGTGTGCTGCCTGTACTTTCATAGTAGCGCAAATTTTATATTGCTATGCCACTTTGTAAATATTCATAAGTGATATCTGCTAAAAATAATATGTGGATCAAAAATACATACGCATATACACAAACTAACGGAACACATAGCACCTTGCATAATCTTTGTTCTCTCATCCTCCACAGGAGTAACACACAAAGATTAACAATGAATACCTTATATAAGATAAAGCCGGTTGGGCTAAGTGAAATGACGAAGTCCATCAACGGGTTGGCTTCCTCTGCTAACCCTAAAGATACCCATATGTATGTAAAAATAGCATCTAACAAGTTTAAGACCAGCAACGACTTAAGACAAGTTACACTCCATCCGCTATTTTCTTTTTTCATATAGCGCCTACTCTCTTACATATATAATACATATTCACATATTTTAGCTTAGTTTAACTATTTAAAGACTAATCCGTATATTATGTTTGTTTGTTAAATAGCTGATTTGAGGTTTCAATGATTCTATCAGTCACCATTATGATAGTTGCAGCCGCGTTAAGTATATGCATTTTTACGATATTTAATTCAAGTAGAACACCAGTATTATCCGGCCAGCGGTGGTTCCTTCCTGGCTTGGGGAATATATTGATCGTTGAAACGCTTGGGGTCTCTGCCTCTTTTGGCAAGTCATATGGGAAATATGTAAACGTTCGGTATAGGACAGAAGACGGCACATGCGGCCATTGTACAAAAGATGACATACGATCAACTGGAAGGCTATTACCATACCGGCAGCGCTCCGCTAGAGATGTTTATATAGAGAAAATCCTAAGTGCTGCTAAGAGAAAACAGGAATCTGACAATTGGGAACCATATAGCCCTCCACCTGGCTGGGTAGCTGGTCGAGCAGAAGGCCCTATAGTCGATGCTGACATAGTCGATCTAAGCGAGTCTTCAAAGGACCACGCTCGCCCTTCACGTCACCAATTAGCTAAGATTGAGAAGTATCGTTTTCTTGACTAAGCATTGTAATTAGAATAACTAGATACAATAGCAAAACGGAATTCGCAAAGTCCCAAACATTCTCAGGCCTGATCTCTAGGGGTATAATGCTATATGCTGCGGGTATGCCTACTACGGCTAACGCTATGAGCGCCACCAGCCTAAGCAATCCAAGCGATTTTCTGAGTATTTTCCCAGCTATGTTTTTAATCTGAATCAACATGATACTATTAAATATAACGAAGCAACATATACAATTACTGTTTCATTAATATCTTTATTAAGGGTTTTCATGAAACGAGAGACATTAGATATTAAGCACGTTCCTAAGATTTGGGGACATGAAAAATGGATTGTCAATAAACCTGAGTATTGCGGAAAGCTACTAACGATAGAGGCTGGTCATCATACGTCCTGGCATTTCCATAAGTTAAAAGACGAAGTCTTTTTCTTGCAGTCTGGAAAGCTTAAAGTTTTGTATTCAGATTGCGATGACATTAGCCTTGCAGACGAGCTAATACTTGAGCCAGGCCAGGCTTTTCATGTTTCACCCGGTTTAAGGCATAGGATATTAGCAATAGAATCCTCAGAAATGTTTGAGTTCTCGACGCAACATTTTGATGAAGATTCTTATAGGCTAATGAAAGGTAGTTAGTTAGTGTCATTTTTAGACATCATGATATTTTTTGCAATAGGGTTTTCTGTCTCTTTTCTTATACGGGCATCCCTTTTATCAATGGAAGAATCTGCGTTAAAGAAGAAGCTCATTGAGCATGAAGCTAGAAGAAAAAGAAAGCTAGACGATTTATACGGGAGGCATAATGAATAGAGTAGCTCTAATATTAGTAGCAGCCGCTTGTTTTCTAGGGCCTGAGGATGGTCATACAAGCCCCCGTGCCGTTCCTACTAGTACCAACATTATAGAAATAGAAAAGGACGTGTATCCACCCATTCCTGCCCTATGGGCTAATCACTTAACAGAGTATAAGATATCTGGGAAGACATATATTGGGACAATCGAGGGAAATGGTGACAATGACAAGATGCACTTTCATAAAAAGCGTCATACGATTATTTTCACTTCAAGTCTCTATGACAACACTCGGGATCCTGACGTTATAATTTGGCTCCATGGACATCACGGGTTTAACAAGTTTGGTATAAGGATTTTACGGCATATAGAACAATTACATACTTCTGGAAAGAATCCTCTTATTATTGCGATTGAGCAACCATGGTCATACTGGACGAAGACCAGGACTAAGAGAAATGGGACAGGGCCCTTTACGACTACACATCAGTTTACACAGTGGCTGGATGCTACATTTAAGATCTTAGAGGGCAGCTTTAATATTCATAGGTCTCGTGTAAAGTCTAGCAACATTACCCTATATGGACATTCTGCAGGTGGTTCTGGGATTATGGCATTAGCCCGGGCCGGGATTTTACATATGCTCCAGCCCGGAACGATCGTTTTCTCTGATTCAACATATGGTAGATGGTTTGATGTAACATATGATCGATACTTGAACAATCAACTTCCTGGTAGGGATAATCCGACAAGGACAATCATTTTAACACAAAGACATGGGAAGCCATGGTCTTCTATGAAAAGATTTTTTAAGGAAAGAAAAAGCCGGGGAGTTACCCAGTTTCCAAATATTATTTGGGTACCTACGTCTCTTTCTCACAAGAAGATAGGCGATAATTGCCTTATCTATCCAAACTCACCATTTTAATTTAGGGACTCGTGTTATGAATCGTGGACAGGTTATCGTCGTTGAAGGTATTATTGGGGCAGGAAAGTCAAGCTTTTCTAAGGAACTAGCGTCAGCGCTTGGGGAAGGTACTCTGTACCAACAGGAGCCAGATGAGAAAAATAATGCAAATCCATATTTGGCTAGTTTTTATAACGATTCATCCAGGTGGGCATACACAATGCAGACCCACTTATTGCAGATGAGATATAAAATGCATCTTAATGCACAGTGGCATAGTATGACAACCGGCAATTTCTCGGTATTAGATCGTTCATACTTCGGTGATACTGCTTTTGCAAATCTGCAACTTGAGATGGGTGATATGACCCAAGATGAGTTTGATACCTACCAAAGTATTTACCATGCAATGACAGCTAGCGTCTTACTTCCTACATTTTGTATTCACCTTAATGTTAGGCCTTCGATAGCACAAAGTAGGATTGTTGCAAGAATGGAGAAACAGACAGGCCGCAAGTGCGAGTCTGCAATTGAGCTCCAGTATTTAGAGTCCTTACGGGTTCATGAGGATAATGTTGTTAACGCGCTTGACAAACAAGGCGTCCGAGTATTATCGATAGATTGGAATGAAGATAGATCTGATCCCCTACTCCGGCGTGATATGGTTCTTGCCATGGCTGAGTATATTAAAAACTATGACACCCCTATACATAATAACCTGCTTGATTTACACCGCAGGACTGTGTAGGGAGCATAGGGGCAGATTTGTTGTTCGAGAAAGGTTATATAAATTATGGGAATTGCAGAAATTTTATGTGCAGGTATTTTAGCGCTTGGGATAGGTGGTACGCCTGAGAGAGGGGAATTTGCTTGTACACATGTTCCTCAAATAATAGAGCGAAGTAATGAGTTCGGTTTCAGTCCGGCATTGATGATATCACTAATTCATCATGAAAGTAGGTGGCAACACCGGGTTGTTTCTCATGCAAATGCCTGTGGGCTAACGCAGGTTTTGCCGAGATATACAGGTGGTGCACCATACCCACGAGGTGCTGGCAACCCGAGGTTAACATGTGAACAACTTAAGGATCCAAGGACTAGCATAGATGCCGGCTCCCGAGCCTTAAGGTACTGGATTCAGCGATATGGCCGAGGTAACGAAAGAATAGGCTTATGTGGATACAACGCTGGCTTTCGTTGTAAGCCGACCCGCACAAGGCCAGCATTATCTAGGGCTGGTAGAGCTGGGATGTCATATGCTCGGAGAGTCCTAAGGACTGCGGCGGCCTTAGAAGCATATGTAAAGAGCAACCAGGGAAGATAAGATCTTGAGCACTTTAACTATAGTTCCTTAGACGTTATATTTATTGATCTATAGAATAGGAGATTCATGATGTCACCTGATGACTTACGAGAATTATTACTTGAAAGGCTGCTACAAAACTCCCCAGGAATTAAGGGTAACAACCTTTCAGATGTTATCTTAGGTGCAAAATGGAAACCATGGTATTCCCGAGCATGGGACTACACAAGGATGGGGTGGAATATAATATCAGGCCAGTATATTTGGGATGGTGAAGGTGTATTTAAGAGCCTGTCAGGTTCTAGGAAATTTTCTAGTATAGGCCACTCAAAGTTAAGCGGCGAAAATGTATCCAACAAATATCCACAGCCAGCATCAACCCGCCCCAGCAAGATCGATGTAATGGTTGCTACATGTGATGTTGATAATCACCAGACGCTAGTTATTGCCAACGATCTCCCTGAGAATCTTAAGTACTTTAAAGAATCACCTGACTACAAATACATTTACAGAGATGAGCGCCGGGATGTACTGGCCTGGCATGCAGCATATGCTACTGCAGCACTACCATGCTTTCAGAGACTTAGCTTTCCCCACCCAACTACGATTCAGGATGGGGAGTATGCAACACGAGTTGTCGACGGTGCCGCAACAACCGGACTAATGACTCAAATTGTTGAACATGATATGTCGACAGTCTTTGTCTTGAATCTTAATGAATCAGACGAGGAAAGACCCGCAGCCCTAGATGTTACGAAGAAACCGAAATATCAAACAGGCGGCTTGTTCAATTACATCTTTAATTCGTTCATGTCTATGATGTATAATGCAGGGACAATGGATATACGATGGGCAATTGAAAACGATGGCTTCACCCTAGATCAGTATATCGAAATTAAGCCATCCATGCAATCCTCTGAAGAAAATAGAGATCAGCTTTGGTGGTCGAAAGATCCACTAACCACCCTTGACTTTTTAGAGTTAACAGAAGAAACAACCAAGAAAGCATTCTGGTTTGGTTATGATACTGTTCGCCAGCGTATAGAATACCTCCACAATGAGAATCCGGAGCTGATAAATAGCATAGAGAACAAAGGGGTGACCATCATAATGAGTGGCGGGGGAGCAAGAGGCGCAATTCTCACCGGCGCAGTCTTTGCATTCATAGAAGAATTTGGTCCTGGCGTTATAAAAGCCATGGGTGGTATTTCGATGGGGGGAATTATCTCTATAATGATGGCGGAGATACTAGGGACATGTGATGATTTTTGTGGGAACCATTATGATTCCCACCCTAAAAGCCCTGAAGGGGAAGACGACAGGTTCTAAGGCCTGTCCCTTTACTCTACGTCTTCTTCTTCAATTACTTCTTCTTCACCCTCATCGGCCTCGAAGTAACCGTCTGAGTAGTCATCATCGTAGTATCCTCCGGAGTACCCGCCTCCCCCATAGTCTTTGCCTTGGTATTTGCTAGGGTCCCCATGCTTCTTTCGCTTATAGGTTTTGTTGAACCCAAGCTTTTCAGATAATACGTTCCTAATAATTTTTCGCAATCGGTTTTCTGTCATCTTCATGATGTATCCTTTGTCAGCCAATATATTGAGCTAAAGTTTACTTGTCATATAAACTTGCAACTTCCACTAACTAATTATATTGTAAGACGTCAAGTTGTGAAGGGGTATATACATATGATAAGTAATTCTATCGATGCTGATCTGATCAAAGCAATCATTAATCGTTGTATCGCCATGGCTTTAGGTGGCACCCTCAATATCACTAGTGTTGATCATGATACACAAAATATTGAATACTGCCCTGTCTGGACCCTTGGCCCAAACGGGAGGAAGAAGCTTTTAAAGATAAAGGTTCGTATGGCCGGTGACAAATCATTCTCAGAAATTGACGGCTCTGATCTTGGTAACACAGGACTTACTATTAATGAAATGTTAGAATACCTAGATCGTTCTGACGCACTTCGAGTAACTGCCGACAGGGTGACCTAAGCTATAGTTTTGTATATTTTCTTCATATTGTAAATCTCTGTATTATGTTTTACAATATAGTATGGCATATCGTCACCCAAACGAAATCAAAGAAAATCAGCAACTAATGGAAAAGTGTATGCATGATGCTGTTGAATGTGCATTAAATGAGATTATGCCGACAGTTATGGGTGAGATGGAATCTGTTTTAGATCAAAAGATGGAGACTCTAAGAACCTCAATCGTAGGCTCGATGGTACCCAAGGTTGATGATCCGGATTGTTCTAAAAATGAACCATCAGAGTTTACGAAGGGGCTATGGGTAGGCGCAGCTATTGGTGTGTGTCTTTTTGTAGGGTTAGTTACGGGGATTTTAGTTTCCAATATTTTATGATTGCCTATAGGAACCGAATACTTTATCGATCCATGGGTGCACTCCTGAGAAATTGGCTTCTCCCCAGTTTCCCTTCTTGTGGTGCAGCATGTGATGACGGTAGTGGTATGAGTCCTTGCTAAGCTTTTTTCTTCCCACACCATGGATCGCACCATGACGTATACCATATACTGTAAAGAATATAAGGCACCCTATACTAAAAGAGATAGATGCCATGGCTATTACTAATAACATTATTACCATGACAACCTTTCCAGCAGTGGGGATCTTGAGATAATCTTCGACTAGCTCATCATCTTGCTCGGCATGTAGGTGATGTCTCATATGAAATCCGGCATACCACCTGTGAGCCCTTTTAATTCTTTTAGGCACCCATCTCGGCATTCGACCATGAAATATAAAACGGTGGTTTAGATAATACCCAACTGCTGTTGCTGTATATCCAGACAGTAATAATAGGCAAGCTGCCAGCACTCCCATGTACAAATTCCTTTGTTATATTAATATTATTGTAAGACATGCATGATGTAACGGAAAAGTTGAATTAATTGCATGTACAAACGAGCTTTTGGGCTTATATTGATCTTAAATCTAGGTTAGCATATCTTAAAAAGGAGTAATATATCAATGAGTAAGATTATTGGAATCGACTTGGGTACAACGAATAGCTGCGTAGCCGTAATGGAAGGAAAGCAGCCAAAGGTAATTATCAACTCGGAAGGTGAGAGGACGACTCCATCAGTCGTTGGGTTTACCGGTGCAGATGACAGATCTGTTGGTATGTCTGCGAAACGCCAAGCAATTACTAATCCTGAAAATACCATCTATTCCGCTAAACGGTTTATGGGTGTTCCCTTTAAGGATATTAAAGATGAGGCTGGAAGGGTACCATATGGTGTTGTAGAAGGCAAGGATGGGATGTGCCTAATAGTAATTGACGGGAAGAAATATACACCCCAAGAAGTCAGTGCCCAGGTGCTTATGAAGCTTAAGCAGTCTGCTGAAGAATATACAGGTTCAAAGGTAACTGAAGCCGTTATTACTGTACCAGCATATTTTAACGACTCACAGCGTCAAGCGACCAAAGATGCAGGTAAGATAGCCGGCCTTGACGTTAAGCGGATTATCAATGAGCCGACTGCCGCTGCTTTGGCCTATGGGATTGACCAAAGTAAAGAGCAACGTGTCGCTGTTTTTGACTTGGGGGGAGGTACATTTGATGTATCTGTTCTTGAGATTGATGACAATGTTATTGAGGTTCTATCGACTAATGGTGATACCCACCTTGGTGGTGATGATGTTGACCAAGCAATCATCGATTGGATGTTAGAGCAGTTTAAGTCGGATACAGGCATGGATGTGTCGAAAGACTCGACAGTTATGCAGAGAGTTAAAGAGGCCGCAGAGAAGGCCAAGGTTGAATTAAGCTCATCCCCTAAGGCAGACATTAACCTACCATTCTTGACGGCTGATAGTTCCGGACCAAAACACTTTCAAGCCTCACTATCATCAGCACAATTTAATCGATTAATCGAGCCATTTTTGGAGAGGGTAATGAAGCCAGTCCGTATGGCACTGTCAGATGCTTCTTTATCTGCCGCCGACATTGATGAGGTCTTGCTGGTCGGTGGGTCGACAAGAATTCCAGCTGTGCGTAATTCAGTCCAAGAGTTCTTTGGGAAAGATCCGAATACAACAGTCAATCCTGATGAGGTCGTAGCCCTGGGCGCTGCTGTGCAAGGCGGCGTCTTAAGCGGTGACGTTACTGACGTTCTCTTGTTGGATGTAACACCCCTTAGTATTGGCATCGAAACGCTGGGTGGCGTCATGACGTGCCTTATCCCTAGGAACACAACAATTCCTGCTAATAAGAGTGAGACATTTAGCACTGCTGCAGATGGGCAACCTTCTGTCGAGATTAATGTTCTTCAAGGTGAGAGGCAATTTGCTAAAGACAATAAAGCATTAGGGAAGTTTCACCTCGATGGCATCCCACCGGCTCCCCGCGGAATTCCTCAAATTGAAGTAACGTTTGACATTGATGCAAACGGGATTGTTAATGTTAGTGCTAAAGATAAGGCTACGGCAAAGGAACAATCAATTCGAATTGAAGGTGGAGGTTCTCTATCCGATCATGACATCGAACAAATGGTAAAAGATGCCGAAAAGTTTGCTGATGAAGACAAAAAGAAAAGAGAGCTAGTCGAAGCCAAGAATGAACTAGACACCAAAACATACCAAGCTGAAAAAATGATGAATGAGTATCAGGATAAGGTAGACGGGTCTCTCCTGGCTTCTTTAAAGGATGCCAATGACGCTGCAAAGCCTAACCTCGAGTCTGATGATGTTGATCAAATCAAGTCTGCAATTGATAATCTTACTGCCAAGATGAATGAAGTTGGTGCAGCCATGTATTCACAGATGCAGGCTGAAGGCCAGTCTGCTCAAGATCCTGACGGTTCTAATGATGATGTTATTGATGCTGAGTTTGAGCCGGATCAAACTGCAGATGAATAATCTTTAGCCCTTAATACTTATTGTTGTTTGCATTGAGCAGGCAGTGGTAAGTATTTTATATGGGTGATCACAAATATGCTTCTGGCCAATTAGTTCGGCTACGCATAGAAAATAGAACATATACTGAAGAAGGTTTTGCCACGATAGGTACATTCGGGGTGTCTGATATATCTTCTGGCATGATTTATTCTAGGGTATGTCTGTCATCATTTCCATCATGGAATGATTTTTACGGGGACAGCACTATAGTCTCTGATGGCACTATTGCAACTATTGTCTCATTTAAGGGTCGACCGATACAGATTTGTTCATCTCTTGCTTGGGAAAAGTATGACATATATGAAGTACTGGTTGACAGTGTTGTTAGGAGCATATTCAGTTATAATCTTGAGGTTCATGGGGATTACTTCAAAAAAAGTTGGCCTCCTGAGTGAATACTCACGTACGTAACAAATTTTTCTATACTATTTCTTATCGTTAAACTTTCTCATAAATTTGTTATAATTTTATAGTATAAAGAATAGGCAAATAAATTGCACTAGGTGAAGATTCATTCTGTAGTGCGCAATAATTAAAAATATGCACTTTAAGGATGAATAGACATGAAGGACTCATTATTATTGCGGGCATATATTAGGGAGAGTATTGCCGATAGCTATCAAAGCCATACGCTTGAACCGGTTATTGGTGATATCGTTACAAATATAAATCCGGGTTGTAAGCATTATAGATCTCAAGGTAAGGTTTTAGACATAACCTCATTACCATCTGATGCTGGTAAGATAGTCGTATATCAGGTTGACAATTCTGGTGAAAATTATTCTCCAGGTGATGTCCTGCAAAAGACACTAGATCAACTATCTATGGCTGAGTTAAGAGCCGCTAGCGAAGTCAGGTACTTCGTTAATCAAGTTTTAAGTGAAAGTGTTGAATTTAGAGAACTTGATTCTCCTCTTAGGTATAATCGCGCAGCGAATGTTAAGCGGCTAGCACTTTGTGACTTATCAGTACAAGAGCCCAACCTGTCACCTTCCGGCCGCCCAGTAAATGATGCATACTTTAATGAAAAACAGGAGTGGGAATATTATGGCCGAAATGGACGCCGGCTTAAAAAGCCTCGTAAGGGTGAGATTACGCCTGGAGTCTCTGATGTCTGTGTTGTCGGGTTCCTAGATTTTCATGAGTATGGTAAGAACGGGTGGTACATCGACTATATGAAAACCCGCGGTGATAAAATGAACCAAAAGATCGCTTCCCGTTTAATGGACGAGTTTTTTAAAAGATATGCGAAGCCAGGCGGAATGATTCATTTTGGTAAAATGATGCGCCAGGAAGTGGGCCACCTTAAAGATAAAATGGAAAAGCAGTATCCAGATACTAGCGTCATAGGAGCGAAGAACTGGTGATGATAAAAAGTGAAGAAAGATATTTAGTATTTGATGAACATACACTCCGGGCATTAGTAAAAGAGTCTTCGGTAATTAGTATGATTAAGGGAATTCCCTCGTTAGACGAAACATATCTAAGAACATATGTTAGGGAAACTGTTTTAACATCGAATCCAGGCACTACGTCTGGTACTGACGCATATCCGCTAGCATACACCGGCCCAATTCCTAAGCATCTTTTTAGTGAAGAGTACATTACAGGTGTTCTTGGCTTAGAGATACCCCTAAACGAATCGCAACCATTTTCTCCTGAGTTTCAAAAGAAGGTATTTGAAGAACATGTAGTATTAGAGGGGTTTTTTAGTGACTTTAAGAAGCTGGGCGGAGATCTAAAGAATGCAGCTTTAGCACTTAGGTATATCTTCGAAGATCCAAAGAGGATTGCACAATATGTTAAGGCAATCGCCGGAGACATTAAGGGACTCTTTGATAACGCAGTTAAGTTTATCAACGAATTTCTAGAGAACGTTAAAACCCTAGCTGAGAAAGTTAGTGATAAAATCATGGCCGGCCTAAATAAGGTCGTTGAGTTCTTTGGAAAGCTTAAGAAGAAACTAGAGGGACTTCTTGCTGGGGTTAAATCTATGTCCGGATGGAAGCAAGCAATGTTAGCTTCTGGTGCCTTGGTGGGGATGGCATTACTTTGGGACAAGCTTCAAGAAATGGCCGGCGATACTCTAGAGAAACTAAAAGAAGTCGTAAACTTCGTAAAGGAAAAGCTTGGAGGCTCAAGCCCTGAAGGCGAGGGCCCGCAGCTAGCAAAGAAAGAAGGCTACATTCACTCTTTAGGGCTCTTAGAGTCCCTTGATCCGGATACAGAAAAATTAAATGAGTTCTTGGGTGGTGTATTTGGCAAAAAAAATAAGGATGCTGAAGACTTCGGCCTATCAATCCCTGCCGGTGGTAAAGTCCCATCAGACGGTATCTTGATTTCGCCTGAGCAGGCTAAATCAGCTGGTATTGCTGCGAAGACACCAGAGGAGGCTGAGGCAGAAAAAGCAGACGCCTCCGGCGGAGACAAAGAGGCTGGTGGCGATGAGGCATCCAGCGGCATCATGGAGCAAATTAACGCAAAGGTTAAAGAACTGGCAAAGGTTGCTCTTGAAAAAGTAAAAGAGTGGGGCCTGGATTTTCTTAAAAACTTAGGTGTCGAGTTTTTAACAGGGGCCTTGGGCGGTGGCATAATGGCAGCGTTCAATGCGTTAGGAAAAGCATTCAACGGCGTAAAGTATGTATTTAAGTTCCTCGGCCCTCCCCTTAAGAAGTTTATTGGGATGATGAAGGGTGACACTGATCCTAAAGAAGAGGCTAAGGAAGCAGAGCAAGGTATTGATGACCCTACTGACCCGAGCACCGCCAAGAAAGACGATGAGACAAAGAAAGAAGCCCTCGTTAGAAACTACATAAGGGCAAAGTTGCTTAAAGAACAATTTGGAAATGCTATTGGTTCCGGTGATCCTGCACAAGAAATATTGCAATGGGCCGAAGAAGGAAACCGCGTCACCGTTGCAGGAAAGAATATCTGGCCTGGCCTTGGTAATAGGTCTGGTTTGCATTCATATGGAGATGAGCTAACCTCCAAAAAGTGGGCTAAGTCTGGTGAACGGCTTGCAAAGAAAATCGACGGCCTGCCCGCGGGCACCGAGGTTGAGCTAAAGAGGTTCAAGAATATTAATCGTGATCGCGGAAAGTGGGTTACAGCCGGTACTGTGGTAACGACAGGACCTGTACGATCTTCAGGAAATAGTGCACCCTCTCGTAAAGTACTTAGGGATATTTATGAATCCCTAGGGTTCATATATGAGCGAGGTATCGGTAAGTCTCACATTTCATCAATATCGGTTTATTCTGATTTTGATGAGCCATTTAATGGGACGAATTGGGAGGTCATTATGAAAAATGGGCCTCGGTATATTTTTCCGGAGGATTCTTCTGGTGAATATGCTATGTGGGAAGATAAACATGGGGAAGGTTTCTGGGAAACCTATACGGCATATTAAATGAGTAATGTTATCCTATATAATCACCCTACCAATGATGAGTTGTTACGGAGCGTGATAAGGAGCCACCTTTCACCCCAGCCCTATTCAGCTTTAAATGAGGAACTCCTCCGCGAAGGAATGACGGACGGCCTGGTTAAAGATGCCATCCAGTTTTTAGTAGCTGCTGGTGCAGAGTATGGCCTGGGTGCCGTAACATTACCTGCAGCCGGAGCCGGCTTAGCCGTAGGGCCGACCGTCGAGACTATAGTTGATGCTGCCTTTGCTGCTGAAGGTGTAGCTAGCGCAGTATCATCCGTCCAGAATGTTAGCGGAATGATGAAGGAATATGCAGGGTTGTGGGATGAAGCTGCTGCTGCATATGGCGCTGACCTTAAATCATATTATGCAACCCTGGTAAAGATCGTCCAGAAAGCCCTAAATGATCTTGGCGAAAAGGCTAGTGATACAGTCGAGGAGCTTGGCGAAAAGCTTCAAGGCGCAATTCAGAAATTAATTTCGAAAATGGTTGATGCTCTAAAGTCAGGCATAAAATTAATAATCCCAGACGCAACCATTGGTGTAGCAGCAGCCAAAGCTTTTCAGACTGTTTTGGATGCCCTTGCTGAAAATGCCTATGATCTATTGGCTGGTGCCATTAGCAAGGTAAAAATGCTAGAGGATTTTGTCCGTGATCCCTCTACTGCAGTTGATTTCTTTCGAGACGTCTTTGATCAGGTTGTTGAGCTTATGATGTCAGGTGCTCAAAAATTAGCGGATATGAGTTGGGTTGATGCCATCGTGGCCGGAGGAATCGGCGGCGGCGCAGTGCTTAAAAAACTCGGGCCTAGCGGTTTAGAGAAGGCTGCTAGTGCAATCAAGGATCAGGCTCCAAAAGTTTTAGATGTAATAGATGGTGTCCTTACGGTACTTGTTCCTACTACGATAACCGCCGTAGGCCTGTTTCAAATCCTAATGACCGGTGACTGGAAGTCAGCTAGCCCTGAAGATACCGAGGCCCCGAAAGAGGAAAAGGAAAAGTTAGCTGCATCATTTAATGTTAGAGGAGATAATATGCTAATTACAAAGGCAAATTTACGAAAGATTATTAAAGAATCTTTATTACAAGAGCAGCAAAAGATGCAGGACATTATTGTCAATCCATACGAAGAAGTGGGTGATTATAATATTCTTGCAAACTTCGCTTTAACAGGTGATATTGCAGGGGCGCTTGCTCACCCAGACATAAAGCCATACGTCGATAAAAACGAAATGGGCTGGGTAGCTGATGAAGCCGGCGGGTGGTTCGAAAATGTCGGAGAAGAAGGTTATGACATGCCAGCACCAGAAGGTTGGGACAGAAAAAAGGCATATAAATTTCTAAGAGATCTCGAAGATGCAGATTGGAAAGTATACGACAAGCAGGCAAAGGCAGCCATTAAGGGTGATCCTGACAAAGAATTCTTAGAGTTCTTAGGTAACGAGTTCATTAGCATGATAGAACCCAATGACCTGCCAGACATCAAGTGGAAAGAGTACAAAAAGTACATTCGAGTCAAGCCTCCTCGTTCTATATCTCATGGTGTTGGAGAGATTAATATTCCAAAAGAAAATATTAAAGCCCTCTACCCAGGCGCTTACGAAGACTTTACGGACTTCTTAACCACACGGACCGGTGGTCAGCTTGGAAGACGTGCCCCATACAAGAAGTCGCCTCCGCCATATTATGACTAAGGATTAATGATGAAAACGACAAAGGGACAACTAAGAACTATAGTTAGAGAGACTCTATATGAGTTTTGGGGCAAAAAAAGTGCCGCCCAGCCTGATACTTCAAAAAGCTGGAAGCTACCTCTAACGACTGCTTCAGAGAAAATGAGTGAGGTAGTCCAGGCACTTTGGGGCCTAAATGATAACCCACCACGACCTGATTTATTAAAGAAGGCTACGAGCTTAATGAAAGAGTTGAAGGTAGCTGCGGAGGATGAGAGATGAACTCAAGAGAACTACGGAAAACTATTAGAAATATATTGTCTGAAATGCCTATTTCGAAAAGCCGAGGTGCATTTTCTGCAGATGTTGACACAAAAAATCCACACCTTGCAACCTTTGCTCAAGAAATTGACGAAGTAATGGAGCACTGGGGGTATACTGCAAATGTTCAAATGTTCGATTCAGGGTATGTTGGCATAAAGATTGAGTTTACCGATGATCAAGGGAAGCCCACAAAGTGGCTCGTTGTTGACCAGCCTGGGAAAGTTGGGATGGAAGATCAATCCATGGGTTATATTTTCTTTGGGCCTGGAGGGCCAATCGAGCAAAGGAATGCATGGGTATGGGAGAAAGTACCATACATGGGACGTAAGTTTGGGGATACAAACATGCGCGATGACTCACGCCGCGAAACATATGATGTGATCCTTGATACAATCGAGTCGATGCTTGAAAACCCGGTAAGAGGTGGTGTAAGGGAAGCAACCTTGCGTTCCTGGGTCAGGGGCCGTCTACTGAAAGAATTAGATTTTGTTAACCGGGAATCAGGCGAGGTAATTGATTTCGGTGATGACTCAATTTCAGGGGTACCAGATGCTGCTATTCCTGATCTGGCAAAACGCCTTGGCATCGACCTAAGCCGGGAGGATCTCTCCCCTGAAGATTGGAAAAAGCTTGATGATGAGGTGGTTGGCAAGCAAGGCCAGCGTGCCTCTAAGAAAAAGTGGGCTCAATTTAAGGCTGACGAAGAAAGACTAAACACCGATAATCTCTTAAACCGATTGCAGGATTGGGCCCACACCGCTTTCGAAGATTATGCAGCTGACAATCCTGGTACAGATATACAGGATGTTGCATTTGATCTTGCTGACGCAGCTAGGTACGAATTTGAACAAGACGAGTGGGATGAACTGCTTTGGCACTTTGATGGGGATGCAGACGCCCTTAAGGTCTATACCGCAGAGAGTATGGGATAACGAGTTTTAAAGCGTAAGGGGACAAGGTGCCGTATAAATTTAAGGGAAAACGCAACTGTACCCAGTCAGATGGTACGAAAGGTACGTATCAGACCGTTAAAAGAAATGGGAAGAAGCGGTGCTATAAGTCTGAGAAACAGTATAAGGCTGCTCAAGCTTGGGCCCATGAAGTTGACGAAAAAGAAGACGGCAAACTTAGGGAGTATATTAAAGAGATTCTACTATCAGAAATGACTGAGCTCCCTAAAGCATACTTCCAAGTTATCGATAACGCAGTTACTTCCTCAAAGTTTTGGGAAAAAGAAAATGATGATGTTGACCCTTCATCAAGGGATGCTGCTAGGACTCCGGCTGCAGTCGCATTAGAGCTCTCACTTCAAAAGGCATTTGACGATTTAGATCTTGATGTTGAAGCATTCGTGACTTCGATGTTTACTGATGACCCTGATTTTATGCTACATCCTGAGCACCCCGCATATCCCAACAGGTGGCTAGTTGATGCAAGGTGGTATGTATCAAAACAAAGGGCTGGAAAAAATGTGGTTGACTTACAGATTATGATGAGTGATGAGGACATGGGATTTGATCCAGCAGATGTGGATCCTCCCGCGTTAGTCCGGCATATATCTCAAACGGTTAGGCACGAGCTGGTTCATTACAAACAAATGAAAAAGCAAGCAAAGAATAAAGGTCTCGATGATGCCGGCGCATTTGAGGAAATGTTGAGTGATCCAAAACAGGTACCTGATTCGAATGATCCGGATTGGCAAAGGAAATATCTTCGGTCACATATTGAGATAGACGCTCATGCACATGACGCGGCCGAGGAATTATTAGCTGTATATGGCGAGCCCGGCGCGATGAACATACTGAGGGGTGACATAGATCTAAGCGATCCAAAGTTACCGAATGCATTACAGCACTATCACCATGTACTTCCGAAAGGTGACGCTGCGATAAAAAAACTATACAGTAAGATCTACAGCTACATTAAATATATTGCTAAACAAGGTTAGGGTGCAAAATGGATTTATCACTTGGGGGTTTAACAGGTAATACACCCCTAATAAAGATCTCAGAGAAAATTTATGCCAAGTTAGAAACATATAACCCGACCGGCTCTGTCAAAGACAGGGTCGTTTCATATATAGTCAACCGTGCCATCCAAGCTGGAAAAATTAACCCAGGCTCAGTTTTGTGTGAGGCTACCAGTGGTAATACTGGCATAGCCCTCTCCGCATGCGCTGCGAACCTCGGCCTTCCTTGTATAATATTTATGCCTTCTGATATGTCAGAGGAGCGCAAACAAATGATGAAGGTATACGGTGCTGATATTGTGGAAGCGCCTCCAAGCGACTTTGCTCAGGCAATCGCAATGAGAGATGAGTTTCTGTTAAAGAATAAGACTGCTTGGTCTCCAATGCAGTTTAGCAATCCAGTCAACGTTGAGTGCCATCGTACTGTAACCGCAAGGGAAATAGCTGCACAGGTTGAAGATTTGGGGTTGCAGTGGTCTGCATTCATTCATGGCTCTGGGACTGGGGGTACGATCGAAGGCATTCGTCAATTTATTTTAAATAATACTTACGGTGAAGCCAAACATGACACAAGGACATGTATGGTGGTACCTGCTGAAAAACCCCATGGTATCCAAGGTATCGGTGATGGGAAGGATTTCCTGGCTAACCCTGAGGACATGGATGATGTTATCATAGTCCGGACTGACTCTGCTAAGCAGCGTGCCATACGATTTGCACATGAAACTGGCTTGCTGGTAGGGATTAGCTCTGGGGCTAACCTAGTAGCCTCAGAAGAATGGTTATCAAAAAATGATATTGATGGTATAATAGTCACAATGCTATGTGATCGTGGTGAACGATACATGTCAATATATGGTCATGGGGAATAGTTATACTTGTTATGAAGTTATTGCGAGAATATATTCGAACTTTGCTTAAAGAAGATCCCATTGGGTTTGTGCATGACCTTGCTGCGTCCGACAAATTCGGGGATCAGTTTTTTGGTGGTAAGGTAGCCAAAGCCGCCGGCCGAGAGATTAAACGCGCTTTTGCAAATAATGCAGATTATCAATTTCTTAGTTCTCTAGACACAGTTCATTGGACTGGTGACTTTTACAGCATGGAAGGGTTGAAGGGCAAGAACAAAGATGAGCTCTCTGCAACTATGACACTGCCTGGTGAGGATTTTGATTACCCACTTGATTATGGGCTTTGGGTAAAGGGCCGAATTACATTGGCAGCTAACGAACAGGACAATTTATATTCAGGATTTTATGGAGACTATGGATCTGGCTCAGAAGGGTCCGAGGAAGAAGTTGCTCATAGAGACAGATCTTCAGGACGTAATAAGAGACCAACCATATCAAAGGACTATAGCCGGTATGGAAAACTACAGCGCGGAAACGAGTTTGGGGAAAAAATGGCAAGAGAAAATATTCCTTACGTCTTAGACCAGTCGACCTGGAACCCAAGCAAGACGAAGTCTAATAACGAGGCGCTAGTAGATAACTGGAAGCCAATTGGTATTATTCTTACCCGCGGCGACGAAATAAACATTATTTCAGGCCTAGAATATATCGAAGGCACAAAAGAAGATGTTGAAGAATTTACCATGGGCGTAATAAAGAAGATTATGCTGACAGCAATTGAGTTTGGTGTTCCAGTCTATGATACTGAACGTGAATTATTATGGGATCCAAGATGAACGCAACAGGTGATTGTTACGAGGCCGCAGGTAAATACATGATGGATAAATGTATGATGGGTAGGTGTAATCTTATCCTTGTGCATGGTGAAGTCCAAGGCCAAGGTCGCCTCAACGGAGTTACCTACGGCCATGCTTGGGTCTTAGATGGCGGGACAGTCATTGATGTTTCGAATGGTAGGAACCTACAATTACCTCAGGAAATCTATTATGCTATTGGGCAAATCGATAATATCGGTAATGTCCATGAATACACATGGGAAGAAGCACGTCGCTTGATCGTAGACTTCGAGCACTGGGGCCCATGGGAACTTGAAACGGAGAGTGGATTATGAAGAGAGTACCCAAGATCTTTGATGGGCCTACGCGCCATGGCATTCCGGTTGATGATGATACACTGTCCCAACTAGCACAAGGTAAACTAAGCGAAGACTTAATTAGGGAATACGTTAGGGAAAAACTAACAGAAGAAGCCTCAGGGGGAGGCAGTATAATAGTTGTCGACATCCAGCCAGAATACGAGAGTGGTGCCACATTCGACATTGGAGATATGCTGCGTGCAGCTGCCAAATATGATCAGGTTTTATTTCTATATAACGGTGCAGACACTCTCGGTATGATTGATGAACAGTCATTAAGAGATTACTATTTTGAAAAGCTAGGTTACGACGAAGAAACATACAAAGAGCTAATGTCAGCCTCTGAATTCTTTGACAAAGGATATGGTTTCTTTCGTGATGTAATGGATTCTGATATATGCTTTGACAGAAACTCAGTTATTAAGATTGTCAAGTACATGATCGATAATGATGTGCAGGATATTAGAGACTTAGATGAAGAAGATGTCCAGTCTATTGGCGTTAGCGAACTACTGTTTGATGACCTTGAAGATTATGGTTTTTGGGTTCCGGAACTGCAGGATGTATTACCACAGTGGAATGGTAGCGACATAGCCGGAGGGGCCAGGAATGAGTGCTTAGCTGAGGTTGAAATCCTGGCGGCAGCTCAAGGGTTAAGTTTTAGACAGGTCAATGAGTTTATTTACGAAGGTGATGATCGGTACACTGAAGGCATGTTGTCTGAGTCATTTAAACATAAGGGCACAAGCGAATACTTTAGGGTTGACCTACCTGGGATTGGGTATGCTCAAGGAGGGCAATCACTTAGATTTAAGGAATGCCAATCAGATGTTGATGCTATCATGCAAATGCCTGAATACCTTGAGGCTGAAGAAAGGTACAAGTCTGATCCAAAGAACACATGGGGTGATGGTTCACCTAAGAGATTTACACCGAGATTTTATGATGTAGAAAATGCCTGGATAACCAACCCTGAAAACAGGGGGAAGGGCCATGGCAAGGAGATCTATAAAGCATTTATTGATAAGGCTATAGAGTATTCAAGAAATTATGGGGGCGTTTTTATTGGTGCACACCGATGCACAATAGGCAGCGGAACTTCCGAAGATGCACAAAGGGTGTGGAAATCCTTAGGCCGCGATTACACATCATCCGGTATGGTTATCTTTATAGGATTATGAAATGAGCCTACTGCACGAGTACATAAGAGAATTGATGACAGAAATGGCTACGGCAACCCCTTGCACAAACGCCACTGTACGAGCTATAGCTACCTACTTTGGAGATGAGGATAAGTTACCACATCCAGATGATGAAGTGTGTGATGGGTTTACCAGCGGTATTGATATACACTTGACTCTTACAAAAGAGCTAGGGTACAGGTCTGTTAACATAACAACATGGTGGCAAAGATCAGCGATGGAAGGAAAACGGCCTACCCTTAAGAGGTTCATAGCAGATCATCCGGAAGGCGTTTACTATCTTTCATCTAGGGGTCACGCCATGGCGTTGATTGACGGTGTACTTACAGACACAGCTGAGTTTAGAAGGCTAGGCAATGTAATTCTTACCAACGGTGAAAAAATAGAAAAATGAAACTATTACGTGAATACATAAAAGAGCTTTTAACAGAGTCAATCGACCCAAAGATCATGTCAATGATCAATACACTAGAAAGTAATGGCGGGTATGTTGAGATCTTACCAGATAGAGTTGTTGTCTGGGAACCATCGGAAAATGATCCACGTCGTTGGGTGGCAATGGTCGCTTACGAAACAACAGCCGGACTTAAGGTGGGCCGTTGTGGTCGTGCAGGAAGTGTAGTCCAGAGTGCGAATGCTAGAACCGGAATGGGCCCCCTTGCTTATGACGTAGCTATTGAAGAGACTGAAGGGCTCGGGCTTATTTCTGATAGGACAACAGTTTCACCGGCAGCCCTCGCCGTTTGGGATTATTATTTGAACAACCGGCCAGATGTAGAAGCAGTCCAGCTGGATGATCCATTTAATTCGCTTACGCCTGAAGATGAAGATAACTGTGATCAAGAAGTTGCGGGTGGCGGGCATTCGTTTTATGGCGGAGACAAGGACTTCGGGTCGGACTGGGTCAAGTCACCCTTAAGTAAGCTATACAAAAAATCAGGCACACCTGTTATGGACGAGCTACGTAAAAGAGGGATGCTCAGATGAACATGCTCCGTGAATACATAAGGACACTTTTAGAAAGCGGTGACTCATTTATACCAGCTATCGCTGGGTGGTTCGATGGGAAGCACCGAGGTGCCTTTGTGAAGGAGTTTCCCGAAGGTTGTGTGGTGCAAATCACAATATCGCAAGAAGAAGAAGATCACTATATTATTGATATGATCGAAACCCTCGGCGACGATTGTCTAAGAAAGGGCTATGCTTCTCAAGTAATGAGGTTCGTAACACAAGCTGCATCAAATAATGGTATCGCTTTGAGTCTTGATGCTGAGGGCTGGCCTGACGGACCCTCAAGCGAAGAGTTGGAAGATTGGTATTCAGATTTTGGTTTCGAATATGCATATTCGGGTAACTACGGCATGAGGAGAGAACCATGAGCCTGCTCCGCGAATACATAAGAAAGCTTTTGTCCGAAGACCTTGACCGACGCAAAGCTTTAGCAAAAGATTTAACTAACTCAGATAACTGGCCGATGAAAAAAGGTGATCGTCATAGACGATCTCAATTTGAGCCTGAGTTAGCATTACCGTCAGGAAGAGTACTTAAGAAAGCGTTTCACAGACATGCAGATCATGCTTTCATGAAATCGTTAACAACTGTTCATTGGGCAGACAATGTTGCGATGATAAAGAATATGCTTAAGGGCTCTAGTAAAGATGAGATAAGTACTTCTGCATACCTCCCAGGGGAATTAGCGAATACTGGCACCGGTGCCTACGGCGCTTATGGATTAGAAGTCAAGGGCCATATTTCTTTGCTAGCAAATAATATGGATGCTATCAATACTGGAAGTACCCGGGATTTTTATGACCTGTTTGGGGTCGAGCATGATGCACACCGAACAACATCTTCTGGTAGGAACAAAGGTGTAAAGAAAACATATGTTCCTTCTGGGTATGCAAGGGATAATGCTATTGTCGCACTCTCCAAAAGTGACTGGAACCCGTATGACTCAGACGAAGGGATAACTAATAATGAAGCCCTAGTAGACAATTGGCACCCTGTTGCAATAATAACCAGTAATGAAGAGTATTATGATGATGGTGACATGGAAGAGCTTAAGGGCCTTGCTAAAGAATACGGGCTTGAGATTAAGGGCACGAAGGGTATGTATTCATGAAACTCCTCCGCGAATACATAAGAGAGTTATTGACTGAACGTCGAGGCGGAACAGTTCATCCAAAGATCTATGACATGATTGCTCGAGCAGACGAGCTGGGATATAAGGTCGTCATACACAGCAACTCTGTTGAGCTTCTAGAGCCTAATAACGAACAAAATTATATGGATACAATAGGAGTGGTCGACTGGGAAATAGACCCTGTATATGGTCCATGCCTGGGCACGAATGTTGTGACGAACGCCAAGGCCAGTGCGGATGGGTTTGGTCCTCTTCTTTATGATCTTGCTATTGAGATAACAGGCGGTCTTTCACCAGATCGAACAACAGTTTCTGATGCTGCTAGGGATGTGTGGGATTATTACTATACGCGTAGACCTGACGTTAAGTCTGAGCAGATGGATAATCTCGAAAACAAATTAACACCAGAAGAAAAAGACAATTGTGAACAGTTGTCAGCCTCTGAAGACAATGCCATTGGAAGCCCTAGAAATTGGGATGAGTCAGTCTTAAGTAGAAAATACAGCAAGCAAGGCCAGCCAGTATACAACGAGTTAAGAAAAAGAGGCATGCTACAGCCATGAAACTATTACGCGAATACATATATGATCTGTTAAAAGAAGAGGGTGTCCTTGGCAAATATGAGTGGCCAAGCGCTATTAAGGGCCACCCAATGGCAGATGAACCAGACACCGCTATAGAAGAAATGCTATATCAACAGCTTCACAATCATTTTGGTGCTATAGCTCCTATGAGTGATAAGGCTGTAGCGATTATACAACAAATTCTAGATTCAGGTGCATATAGTAATACATTTAGTCGATGTACTTCAAGCCCGATACTTCGGGGTATGAGATTGCCGATAACTTGGCTTGACAGACATGCTCCTAAAGCCCTGGAAGACTTGCCCGTTGAGAGAAAAGACCCACTAGATTGGGGCACCCCTGTTCCTATACCTCATATGACCTATAAGTCAGAAGGCAAATTCGGTAATGTTAGTTCATGGACGGGTAGCTGGAAAGAGGCACGCAGATTTACAACAATGTGGTCTTCAAGTACAGTACCAGTAATATTACACTCTAATTGCGATTCCGGGTACTTTATGCGATCTTTTGGGTTTAAGAGGTACCAGGGAGGTAGATATAAAGAAGAGTTTGGTATTAGGAAATTAAACCCCAACGCCCATGAAAAAGAGATCTTGTTGTTCGGCGACTGCACGGTTACGGCAGTGGAAATTAATGCCACAAAACAAGACATAGAGCGAATGAGATCATGAAGTTACTACGTGAATACATAAGAGAAATGCTTAAAGAACAAAACGTCCTCGCAGCGGGAATGTGCTTTCCATTCGCTGCAAAGAAAGCTGAAGTGTGGTTTGATCAACATTTCGAAGCCCGGCGGGGTCGCGCACCAAAGAGGCACCCTGACTTAAATAACATGGGTAAGTTCAAGGTGGTACATGGGAAAATAACCGATCAATGGAAATCTCCCCCTAAGCCTATCGTTCATGCATGGGTTGAGATGGGCGATTTAGTATTTGATGATCAGACAAGGATGACCAAGCCTAACGGCATTCCTAGGGATGTATACTATGATATGTACCAGCCTGAGGTTGTTGAGGAATATAACGCAGAGGAAGTTGTTGTTAATTGTATTATGAAAGGCGAAGGCCCATGGGACGAAAGTTTGCTTAATACAATGAAGCAACGCGACGCGTGGTTGAACGAAAAGTTTAATTCTGAAGATTTCAGGGATGTGTATGCAACAGCAAGGATGGCCCACATGGGCCAAAAGAGGCGAAGCGGCGAGGATTACTTTTCACACCCTTCAGAGGTTAGAAATATCGTAAGAAGATTCTATCCCAAAGATTATGTTTCACAACTAGCTGCTTTATTACATGACAGCCTCGAGGATGCCCCAGGATTATCTGTCGACTCAACTGAGGAAATGGAAGAGTTTATAAGGGGTTCGATATCTAGCGCGGAGTCAGCTACTGAAATTATTAGGGTAGTGCGCGCCTTAACTCATGAAAAGGGAGGGGATTACTTATCATATGTAGTCTCACTATTGGGTGATCAATCTTCACTTAGGGTAAAACTAGCAGACATGCTTCATAATCTTTCATCAACACCCTCACCAAAGCAAAAGAAAAAGTACCAGTCCGCGCTGACGGCATTATCAGATGCCTCAAATAGTAATACACCTGACGGAATTAGCTCGAGACACTGGGATTCACTATTAAGCCTGGCTCATAAAGACTAGTTTTCGTCTAGATCTTCTGGTATCTTTGGCATCCATTCTTTAAGTTCGGCATCCCACTCTAGGGCTTGCCTACTAAAAAGATCAATTACTTTGTCATCCTTGCTAAATGAATTAGCTGGTGTTTCATACTCTTCGCTATAGTATTCACCATCCTCGTCGATATAAGCTACAACATATTGTCCTGGTCCCATACCCTGGTGTTGCGGGTGCAGTATGTCTAGCAACGCCTGGTGTAATACCTCTATGTTTTGATGCGCAGTTCTAAGGTTCTTAGCAACCCGCAGCGCCACTAGTAACGATGATATTGACAATAACAAAGAAATCAGACATATTATAAAAACTGTTGCTTCATTCATATACACCTCATTCCACATATTTATGATATAACTATATCATGCAACGAAGGAATAGATAACTTACGATGCAAAAAACATGCTCTAAGTGCCACGGCTTTGGTCGCCGGCAGGTCTATAAGTATGGACGGGTTCTTTCTAAGTACTGTTCATGTGAAGCAGGAAAGAATTGGGTTCAACGCCTAAAAGAGGAATTTATAAGAAAGGGGATTGATATTAGTGATCCTGGCTATCCTTGGAATCAAGACCTTGAAGATTAATCCCCCTTAATATCTCTTTTATTTCTATGTTATCGCTGTGTATCCTTTTGATCACTTCGCTAAGCGTCGACTTAAGCTTTTTATTTTCTTCACATAGCTCATAGACCCACCTATGCAGTGAATCAACGGTGTCTGCACATAGTTGCCAGTCAACATGTTCGGGGGTTTTTGCTCTTGCCTCTGCAATCTTTTCGCTATCATTTTTTTTTGACTTATTTTTTTTCATCTTCAAACCCACAATAAGGATATCCCGAGATATTAAACGTACATGGACATTTAGAGAATTCCTGTTCGCTTAATAGTCTTTCTTGGCTAGGATTGCATGTCCAATCGTTGTCTTCAAATTCATCATGAGACTGGCACCCACCAGGTTCGCAATAATAGTTTTCACAGACATACCATTTTTTACTAGCAACGACTGCTCTAACTGATTGGTCATATAGTATATCACCATCTTGGGTCATGATGAGTGCATACACATCCTCTCCCTCTATGAGGTTACCATTCTCAGAACTAGGAGGTACAGTATTAAACTCTGTATCTATAGACGTCCAGACCTCATTGCCAGGTAGTTTTTGAACGGGGACTGACCACAATTCATGTGATATGATTGTCTGTATACCGTCAGCACTAGCATTTGTGTATTGCCGAGGTATCTGTAAGTATACCTTTGCACACCCATACTCAAGCCTGTCGACTGCAATATTGTCCATAACAATTGATTCTGCATATACACTGGAGTCAATGCTTAGTACGGATACCCCTGTGTCTAATTCATCTTCTATGTTTCCGCCTTCATTTGAACAAGATGCTAGCACCAAAATTGCGCCAGATAGAAATAAATGCTTCATTTTAAATCCCCAGTTCACAAAGCCGCTTGTTTGTTGACTTCATGATTAATTCTTCTGTATGGTTCCAACCGGTATATTTATGCCCTAAATGATCCGGATCTCCGTCAGTTATTTTATTAGCCCAAATTGCAGTGTGTACTAGCTCATGAACAAGGCTTGATTTACAAAGCAAGTCTCCATGCTCCATTTTTACCCATATGATTGATTGGGTTATCGCTAACCCATTGGCAACCCTGTTCTTAACGAAGTTTCCATTATGATCATACGCACTAACTCGCCGTATATTATTGTTAAACTCTATTAACAGTTGATTAGCATTATGCCTAGCTTTTTCATAACTGTATGCCGGCTGTTTTTTTCTCCACTCTTCTAGGAAGATTGTTATTGCAATTGAAACCTTTTGTCTTTGGACTATGTGGCAATCGGGGACAGTAATGTATGTCATATCAAATCCAGGAACTTTTAACATCTGAATATTGTTTTGAAACATATTACATTTCTCATAGGAAGGTACATCCTGAGGGTAAGCAACCCATCGATGGGTGCACGTCATGAGATTCATAGAAACGAATACCCACATAGCTATAAGAATTAGTTTACTGCCCATATAAAATACATATAGGGCAGGTATAATTAGTTGTAGCATTTTTTCAAGCTAGCTATGGCATATTTATTATTTTATGGAGTTAAACGATGGTAACAGTAACAGATATAGCGGCAAAGAAATTAATAGAGCAAGTCACCAGCGTTGATGGTGCAATAGGGATTCGGGTAGGTGTTATGGGCGGAGGTTGTTCCGGTTTCCAGTACCACCTGGACTTCGCTATGATAGAGCGTGATGATGACAGTATATACGAGAGTAAAGGTATCTCCCTTTATGTCGACAAAAGAAGCGGTATGCTTTTGAATAATGTAGTGATCGACTATTCATCTGACTTAATGCAGTCAGGCTTTAAGTTTATAAACCCGTCTGCAACAAGGACATGTGGTTGTGGCGAAAGCTTTAGTTGTTAAGGTACACATATGAGTTTAAATCTCTTACTTTCCATGGCTCTTTATATAGCCGGCCATACATTGGTCTGGTTTAACATGAACTCTCAATTTGTATGGGAGTACTGGCGAGATAGGCCTATGTTGAGCGTCTTTATTTATGCTATACCTACTTCCTTATGTTTTTGGTATGCAACAAGGATAGCATACTACGAAATGGATAACTTGTGGGGGCCAAGATTTTTAGCATTCTCTATGTCATGGCTAACGTTCCCATTGTTCACTTGGTATTTTTTGAACGAGTCGATGTTTACCCCTAAGACATTAACATGTATAGCACTATCGATCCTCATAATATCAATTCAGCTTTTCTGGAAATAAACATAGCACCCCTGTGCAAATCTTCTCCTTTCATGGTATAATTGTACTATAAACAAACAAGGAGTGGTTGCGTGGTTGATGAAAGTGTAAAAGTAGGTGATTTGGTCCGATCTTTCGATTTTGCTCATCTTCGTGATGAATCCGGGGATGCAGCATGTTATGTTGAAGGAGTGGTTCAGGAAATCGTTAACCACTCTGGGTGTAGTCGCTATAAGATACTATGTACTCGCCGCATTTTGGGCGGGGAGCTTTTGTCAACCGATATTGGCAAAGAGTACTTTCCTCCCGTTAATGGAACACCCACTTCTTTCGGCGGCCTAACCTCTTTTGTTGATAAGATTCCGGAGTAAATATGCAATATGATGATATTAAAGCAATAGTAGCTGCGACGCTTTTCTTTACAATCGGTGCATCAATATGGTACCAGGTTTGGATTAAGCCTCGAGATCAATTTATGTATGCTGTTATGGACTGTATGAATGAAATTGACGATTACAGCGAAGAGGCATACGTTTTCTGCGGGAGAACAACAAGGGACATGCTGAATGAATCCAGGTGATCTGGTTCGTTTTCGCAATCCTCCTGGGCCCGGCTGGATGATAGGGCTAGTTGTTAAGTATGAAAACTACCCTCATAGGATTGTTACATTGCTTTGTAACAATAGGCTTTACGAAGTAACGAAGTATAATGTACAGAAGTTTGGGAGGAGGTACCTAGATGAAAAAGGGTGATTTAGTAGATTTTCATACCAGCTCTTGGGTTTTTGAGAGTGCTAATAGGGAGTATGCATGTCCCGGGATAATACTGTCTGTAAAAAAGATGAACGGCGGACTGCAAAAGATATCCGCTGAGGTCTATTGGGCGGATGGGAAAATCACACGTGAGTATGATTGCTACCTACGCCCTGCTTGTACAACAAAGAAATAATTGCTATAATATAAATGTCAAACAAAGGAGAATGACATATGCCTACAAAGAAGCTCCCCAATAGAAAGGGATTTCGAAACAAGTCAGAACTTGAACGCATCGGTGAGATTGTAGTCTCAGTTGCTGGGTTTGGTAACTCAGATATTGTTGCGATGTATGAGCAACATGAGAATACCCGAAATAAGCGTGTTGCAAAGAATACCGATCCCGTACGTACGGAGACAATGAATAAAAATGCAAAGGGAAGCTGGCAAAATTGGATGAAGGCTGGTGGGATGGACCCGACTGATCCTGCAGTCCGAACATTTTGTGAGCTAATGGTTAAAGCTAGCAATAAACCCCACAAGGCATTCGATTAATTCTTGAACATACCAGATTGCCATAGTATAATACTGCTAACAAAATATGCAATGGACATAATGTTACAACAGGAGGTTAACCATGGCAATTTTTAATATGACTGAAGGTAATTCAGTAGGTAAGTTTTTAGCTTTAGGCGCAGTAGTAGTAGTGTTGGGGGTTGGACTATTCGTATTCAGCTCCGGAACCGACACCAATAATACAGCAGTTACCGAGACTGCTACGGAGGTTCAAACAACCACCGCTACGACTGCTGAAACGCCTGTAGCGCCGGCTGACAATATTGTCGATGGCACTACGACTGGTGATAACGTTAACGTTGCACCGGTACCCAACAATAATGCTGAGTAAGCAATTATTGTCCGCGTCGGGGAGGGGAGCAATCCCCTCCCCTTTTTTTTATCTATAAAAAGAGAGTTTCGAAATGTTTTCAAATGTAGTCATGTTTGACCTAGATGGTACATTAACACCGGCCAGGAAGGCAATGGATAATGATGTATATGATGCCTTAGTTGAATTATCAAGCTATGCCACAATTGGTATTGTTACAGGCAGTATGTGGGAATACATCCAACAACAGGCTGCACCCTTCCTAGACTGGGCGTGGGCTTCCGACACTGCAGAGATTATGATCATGCCCTGTAACGGCACTCAACTATATGTCCCCTCCTCAGGCGGCTCATATAAGAAGCAATACGCGGTGAGTATGAAGGATGAGATTGGGGCCGAAAACTATAGGCGGCTCGTTTGGATCTTGTCGAATCTTCAAGTTAATATGCTAGAAGGCATTGAGATGCCAGTTTCCGGAAACTTTATTTCATATAGAGGTAGTCTATTAAACTGGTGCATGATTGGACGTGATGCAACCCACGAAGAGAGAGACAAATTTGTTTCTTTAGATGAGAAATATAAGATTCGAGAGACCATCTCTCCACTCCTCTCAGAAAACTTTGCGGAGTTTGAACTATCAGATCTTGTAGAACATGTTATAGGCGGCAGCACTAGTATTGACATCTACCCGGTGGGTTGGGATAAGCGTCATTCGTTAACCCACATACAGGCGGCAGAGCGAGAGGGAGTTTACTTCGTGGGGGATAGGTGCACACCCGGTGGAAATGACTGGCCACTCTATAATATTATGGATGAAGACAAACGGTTTATGACAGGCGGCCCCCAAGAGACCATCGAAATCATAGGCGGCTTGGTTAAGAAATTTAGTGGACAAGGGAAATAACATATACATTCGATGGAGCTATAAGTACATGCCACTCCGCCGGAGTCCCAAGACTTATATCACCGGGCCGAAAAAAATGTGCACACCCGTGTAAAAAATACACAACCGGTTTATTATAAAAATATAAAGGAAAGGACACCAAATGTGGAAAGTAGGTAACAAAGTCCAACAGGCTCCCGGTATTTTTCGTAATGATGAAGTTGGAATGGCTATTATGACCATCACTCATATCCAGTACCCCAGAGGAAAGGCCGGAGGATGGCCCTTGGAGGTAGTAACAGAACTCAATGGTAAACTATACCGATGGAACCCCGCTGCCCTCCAGACGCCTAACACGCATCTAGAAACAAAAGCAGTTTGGGGTGGCAGTTCTTGGGAATAGGCAATACATAGTAAACATAAGGCGGCAAGGAGTATACATGGATGATGACCATATTAGGATGGGCCGGAAGCATATTACTAGCATTATGTGCGATTCCGCAGGCCTATAAAAGTTTTACCGAACGCAAGACTAGTGACATCAGCGCTAGTTTCTTATGGATGTGGTACCTCGGCGAATGGATGGCAATGACTTATGTCTTTGTCGAAAAGTTTAGTCTGCCTCTAATCTTGAACTACGGATCGAATATCATCCTGATCTCGATAATCATGTGGTTCTACTATTTCCCCCAAAAAACTAGCAAGCTCGTGCAAATCTCTTCAAAATAAGGTATAATATATATGTTGATGGGGAAAGGACCCCCATCCCATTATACCTTATAGGAATCAAGATGACCAAGCTAGCTAAGGGTGCCCTAGTCAAACTTAACAACAAAACATGTTTTACGACTACACAAGGTGGAGGGCTCCGCTTCCCACTTACGAACTACCGAGATGACGAAAATGGGATTGTCTCAATTGGTCGGCCTATGACACGGGAGGAAACGGACGGTTGGTACGATTCCGAAGACTCGAAAGGTATGACCGATGCCGGCGAAACTAAACTTCCCCCCCTATGTACATATTGGGATATGCAGCGCGGCCG
>Ga0209404_10000261_pt1 | contig 42815 bp, 34 predicted proteins | sample TroAtlMetagenome_2_FD_187447 | JGI IMG/M metagenome (GOLD analysis project Ga0209404, IMG submission 187447) | Marine eukaryotic phytoplankton communities from Atlantic Ocean - Tropical Atlantic ANT8 Metagenome (SPAdes) (version 2) | ecosystem: Environmental > Aquatic > Marine > Oceanic...
GTGGGAAAAGGAATCACCCCTTCAACAACGATCGGGGCGATTTCAGGAGGTGCCTCAGTCTCCTGCTCAGTCTCCTGCTCAGTTGATTCTTGCTGATTAGCTAACATAACCCCGGACGACTTGTTCACCGAATCTTCGTCGACTTCCAGTTCGAGAGAATCCAGATTGGGATCAACCATGGGTGCGGCTGGAACGTCGTCTTGCTCTTCCTGACCACTTACCTGCACCGTCAACATCAGAACACTGATGCTAGCCAGTAACGCTACTTTTATGAGGATTCGAAACAAAGTTCTTGATGCATTTCTATCAAATAATTAATCCGGTATACGCAAATTGAATCGTCCGCAACTAGAGAGTTCGACAATTTTTCGCACCGAATCCGCACCTTTTTGTTCTTAATATTTTCCCCCGGGACGAAGGCCCAAATTGAGACTATTTGGAAACTTGAGATTGGGTTTGCCAGAATTCGTTAATGGGAACCTCTTTGCAACCAGCCATCAGATTACCTGTTGAGCTAATACGTTTACGATCAGAGTTGGTTAGTTGCCAGTGAATACTGTGCTCACTACGCACAACTTGCTTTCGAAGTCCGACTCGATCCAACATAACTGTACGTTGAATGGTCTTGGGCATTAATTTCTGCTCAGCCATCACTCGATTTAATTCAAAGCGAGAATAGGGTGGCAGATTACCAATACGAGTGCTATTCAATCGGGCAATCCAATCTGCGAAATGCCGATATTGTTGAATAGCCGGATCCCATTTGGCCGAAATCCCGACAGCCTGATAGGTGAGATGGTCACTTGAAACGGTGACCGTCTTCGTCGATGGATTAAATTTCTGGGCAAGCTTTGGGCTCACAAACCTCGTCACCACATCCTCGCTGGCCTGAGACTTCACCTGCTCAAGAAACTTGATGAGATAATCTTTGGTCAAAGTCGTCTTCAGCTTCCGCTGCGTATCGATCAGAACAAATCGTCCACGTCTCACATCAAACACGGTAATATCTCCATGAGCACTATCATCGCTCAAGAAATCATAAACGGTAGTGCCACTGAAGAGCGTCAAGCTAGTGGCGGCAGGATGAGAATCTCCCTCGATAAAAACTTCTGTTTCCATTCGAAAGTCATTGGCCTGAGCGAACGACGGAAATGATACTACGACGGCAAAAAGCATCCGAATTGCGTATAAAGTTGTTCGCGTTGATTTCATAGATGCGATCCTGAAGATTACAAAAGGAGATGGGTGTCCCAAGAGAGTAACTCATATCAACCGGCCAAGTCTACGCAAATCATATGGATTAACATTCCAGAGGCATGTTAATCTTCAGAGAGTCGTTTGTTTTCAAGATTTTGCGAGTCACACAGCAAGCCAATGGGCAATACTTTACGTAATATGGAAATACGCATGCAACCTATGACAAACAGATAAGGCGTTAACGTGAATCAAAAGCAACGCATTTTAGTAACCGGCGGAGCGGGATTTCTGGGATCCCAACTTTGCGAAATGCTTGTTGCGCGAGGCAACGATGTCATCTGCGTTGATAATTTTTTCACCAGTCAAAAAGTGAATGTGGCTCATCTGCTTGATAAGCCCAATTTCGAGTTAATTCGTCACGATGTGATTGTCCCTATCTGGCTGGAAGTGGATCAGATTTACAATCTGGCATGTCCGGCATCGCCGGGGCACTATCAATTCAATCCCATCAAGACAATCAAAACATCAGTGATGGGAGCGATCAATGTTCTGGGGTTAGCCAAGCGTTGTAATGCTCGAGTTTTACAAGCATCCACGAGTGAAGTATACGGGGATCCGGAAGTCCACCCTCAAACGGAAAGCTATCGAGGTAGTGTGAATCCTATCGGCCCTCGAGCATGTTACGACGAAGGGAAGCGGGCAGCCGAAACTTTGTTCATGGAATACCACCGGATGAACAAGGTCGATATTCGTATCGTCCGTATCTTCAATACCTACGGACCGCGAATGCATCCTTTTGATGGACGTGTTGTTTCCAACTTTATCCGACAAGCCCTAGCCAACGAACCGTTGACACTATTTGGAGATGGATCGCAAACACGGTCTTTTTGCTACCGAGACGACTTGCTAAACGCCCTCGTGCAAATGATGGAAAATGAGTCCGGCTTTATCGGCCCCGTAAACATTGGTAATCCGGATGAATTTACAATTCGAGAATTAGCGGAACTAATCATTGAGTTAACAAAAAGCTCAAGTGAAATCGTGGAAACCGACTTGCCCATCGATGATCCGGTAAGACGGCAACCAGATATTAGTCTGGCCAGAGAAAGACTCCAGTGGGGGCCTGAAGTCGACTTGCGACTGGGGCTACAAAAAACTATCGATTGGTTTAAGACGATTGATCTGGATCACTATCACCCGCCAACCCCCAATTTCTAAAGCGGATTATAAAAGAAGCCGAGCCTGAAAATCAGACTCGGCTTTCAATTTTATTGGATGAGGCTACTTCTTAACACTTTTATAAGCCTCAAACTGAGCGGCGATATCAGCGGCCTCAGTGTTTCCTTGATGGACATAGACCCGATAACGCAGAGTCATTGTTTCACCTTGGGCCATTTTGTGCGAGCCATCAATATCGTTGCTGTTCTTGAAGTGGTGTAGGCCAAACGGGTTCGCCGTAAACAGACCGTAGGTACGAACGTGCCAGTAGGTGGGGTAACGAAAACTGGTGGGGTGATTCATGATTGCAATACCAACGGTTTTACCTTTGACAGGGCCGACATAATCTACCCATGGAGAAGCTTTACCCCAGGCTTGCACGTCCTTGTCGCCTTGTTCATTCACAATAATCCCCCCCATCTTTGAGGTCACTTTCATGCTACCGGCAACTCGGACACCAAATGAACCTTCTTTAGTATCACCAAAAACGAGTTCGCCCTCGCTGGCAGTCACGGTCGTATCGAAGTCAATCCAATATGAATCTCCATTCGTTCCAAAGGTTAAGCGACGAACGTCTTCACAAACTTTACTGCCTTTGGCATCGACCCAATCATTTTTGGTTTCAATGACGGCCATGTCACCACCTTTAGCTTTAGTAAATCCTTTGTGAATAATATTCCCATGACCTTCGGTTTCAGCCCAAAAATCAACGCCATTAACATTTCCATGAGTAAACCAGAAGGAACGATGATGCACATGATCATTCCGTTCATGCTCACCAGCCTCTCGCATTGGATAAGCTCGTGTGATTTCATTTCCATGAGGTCCGATCAGGGGCCACAGAACAGGCTTGGCGCCTGACTTGGTCAAATACCGCGTTAGTAGCTTGCCATTTCTATTGACTTCCAGACCGCTATCAATTTCTCTGATTTCAAAAGTCTCAGCCATCAGGCTTGATGGCAAGTTAAGTGCCACAGTCGCTACTAGAAGTAGAAGGAATTGTTTGATCGGGTTGCCTGCCATAGTTCTTTCTCTCCAGACTCTCCACATTCAGCTGGATATTCACGTTCTGTGAGACCAGTTCAACGGGCTGATAAAAGGGCTTCTATATAATGTGGGATGCTCGGACGATTGTGATCCCGAGCAAACTGCCCTCATTCTAGCAATGTTTTCCTGACCGTCATAATCGATACACGCTACTTCTCCGGAAATCCTTCCACATAGTTCATGGACTATTTTTTAGAATCTTCATACCTAACCGAACAACGCACTCCATCTTCCCGATATTACCCATAGTTAACATTTACCTTAACTAACCCAAACTAAGACCCTCTCGCTTAATACCGAATTCAAGTACGACCGAGCCTGTCTTAGAGAATATAGAAGAGTTATGCCGGGAACGATTTCTACCTTGCTGCAGGCTGTCGACCTGCCCGATCTTAGAAAACAAATCCAAAAAGCCTTATGCGAATTCAATCTTCTTGAACCCGGAGCATTTCCCTTTACGGAACGAGTCCTGACCAAACAGGGCGAAGCCTGTGGGATCATGTTCTGTCTGCACGGCCCACGAAGCGTCAAGCTGACTGCTATCTGGGAAACCGTTTCAAATTCAGTTCTCTTCTACGATTCCACTGGCCAACGCCAGGGGAAGGCAGAAGTCGACTTAGATAATCAATCCGATCTACTGGCACTGGCCAGTTAATTATAAAACTAGCGTTTGCTGATTTAAGCACGTTATTACACGGAGGTAAAACGATGTTAGTACTGTCTCGCAAAGAGTGTGAAAAAATTCAACTTGGAAACGATATCACTTTGACGGTGGTAAAAGTTTCCGGAGACAAAGTGCGTCTGGGAATTGAAGCACCATCCAATGTTAAAGTTCTGCGGAACGAACTGGAACGCTATGAGGATGGTCCACAAACGATTGCCCACCCAGCGAAACTAATGCTTGACGTCAACAAAGAGACTCTACCGCTTGCCTCATGAGTTTGGAAGTTTCTGGCTGATAGAACTGCATGAATACGGAATACCTGACGATTTACCATTTGGGGTATTGCGTTAAAACAGGATGCATTTCCGGCGATCATTCTAGCGATGACGGTTCCATCCCCCCAAAAGAATGATTGCAAAAAAAACTGAAGTGAATAAGGATAAGAGTATTCCTCGGTGCAAAGTATGCCATCATTGAACTGAGTTGCCCTTGGACACCCCCCCCTTTGGTTGCTTTGCCCCTATTACCCACCTCAAAAAACATCTGAGCTCTAAAAAAACACGGGCAATACCCGAGTCTTATTGCTAAGATGGATACATAAATAAGAATCTACTTTCACCAGTTCTGCGCAAGATGTGCAGAGTTTGCTGGTGTTATAGGTATAGACAGTTCGAATTGTATGAACCAGACGTGGTTCGCATGTCGTTTTAATTAGTGGAGAAACTTGTAACTATGAAATGCAAAGGCAACAACTTAGGTCGTCGTTCCTTTATGCAAGTAGGATTCCTCGGTGGTCTTGGGCTATCTCTTTCGGATTACTTCCGAGTGAAGAAGGCTCAGGCTGACCAGAAATTCTACGAAAGCGTGGAAGGCCCAGCTAAGAGCGTCATCTATATTTACCTACCTGGTGGATGTGCCCATCAGGAAACTTGGGATCCGAAACCATTCGCTCCCATTGAATACCGAGGGCCAATGAGCAGCATTGAAACGGTTGTCCCTGGTACTCGTCTTAATGAAACAATGGTCAAGACTGCCAAGGTTGCTGATAAGATTGCAATCTGCCGCAGTATGACGCATGGTGAAGCGGCTCACGAACGTGGAACGCACAACATGTTCACCGGTTACCGACCAAGCCCTGCTTTGCAGTACCCGTCAATGGGTTCTGTCGTAGCTCACGAATTTGGTCCTCGTCACAACTTGCCGCCCTATGTCTGCATCCCGAACCAGCCAAACGTTTTCGCTGGCACTGGTTACCTTAGCAGCTCTTACGCCGGCTTCAGCCTGGGTTCAGATCCTGCCAGTGGTAGTTTTCAGGTTCGTGACCTGAAGCTTCCGGGGGGAGTTGATGACAGTCGATTCGGCAAACGCCGTAAGATGCTTGGTGCTGTAAATGACTATTTCGCTAATAAAGAGAAAGCCGACTCACTTGATGCTGTCGATACTTTCTACGATCGTGCTTACAGCCTGATCAGCAGCGAGAAAGCCCGAGATGCGTTCGACATCAATAAAGAAGATCCTGCACTGCGTGACAAATACGGCCGCAACACTGCGGGTGCTCGTATGTTGCTCGCACGCCGATTGGTAGAAGCTGGAACACGGTTTGTCACACTCACTTATGGTGGCTGGGACATGCACAGCAATATCGAAGGAAGTATTAAAGGGCAGGTACCTGCTCTGGACCAAGGCTTTGCTGCTCTTATCGAAGACCTTGATCAACGAGGATTGCTGGAAAGTACTCTGGTTTGTATTGCTTCTGAATTCGGACGTACTCCGAAAATTAACGCCAATGCTGGACGTGACCACTGGCCTAAGGTCTTTAGTGTTGTCATGGCCGGTGGTGGTACCAAACCTGGTATCGTCTATGGTAAATCCAATGCCACAGCTAGTGAACCTGAAGAGGATGCTCTGACGGTTGAAGACTGGGCAACCACAATCTACAGCCGAATTGGTATTGTCGCTGACAAAGAGCTTATGGCTCCTGGCGATCGTCCTATTGAAATTGTAGATGGTGGTAAAATACGACAGGAGTTGATTGTTTAGTCCCCACACCTAAACAATCAATCCATACTATTAACGACATGCGTTGCGGGTGGCGCACGAGGCGTCACCCGCACTTTATAACGCATGGGAGCAACAGGAAATTATGAGACGTTTATCCCCACGAATCGTCAACTCTGCATTGCTATGCGCAATGCTTCTGATCTTTACTGCAGTCGTTCAGGCTTCGTCACCCACTCTGAGCATTATTACTCCACGCAATGTACAACGTGGTGCCGAGAATACGATCTCTTTCAACGGAGCTCGTTTAGAGGACGCAGAAGAGATCCTTTTCTACTCCCCCGGTTTTGAAGTTGTCGAGTTGACGCCGGAAGCAGGAAAGGTCACAGCCAAGGTTAATATTGCTGCCGAATGCAGACTGGGAGAACACGTTGCTCATGTTCGCTGTAAGAGTGGTTTAACCGAATACCGAACGTTTTGGGTTGGCCCATTTGGTGCTACGGCTGAAGTTGAGCCAAACAGCAGCTTTGACGCTCCTCAAAAAATCGAACTCAACACCACCGTCCATGGCGTCGTAACCAACGAAGACGTGGATTATTACGCGGTGGAACTAAAGGCCGGACAGCGTATTTCTGCTGAAATTGAAGCCATGCGACTGGGTACAACTTTGTTTGACCCCTACATTGCTATTATCGATGCTAAACGATTTGAATTATCCGCTGATGATGACACCCCGCTGACAAAACAGGACGCTGTTGCTTCAGCTGTCGCCAAAGAAGACGGTACTTATTATGTCATGGTTCGTGAAAGCAGCTATGCCGGTAACGGCAACTGCCGCTACAATCTGCACGTTGGAACCTTTCCTCGACCACTGGCTGTCTATCCCGCCGGCGGAAAGATTGGTGAAACCATTGCTGTGAGATTCGTTGGTGATCCGACCGGCGTCATTAATCAATCTGTCCAACTCCCGGCAGAGGCTATTGATCAATACTCTCTCGTACCTCAGGATGCCAACGGCGTCGCTCCATCGGGCAACCCGTTCATGCTTTCCGAAAACGGAAATTCACTGGAAACGGAACCAAATGAATCTGTCGCAGAGGCCTGTGCTGCTGAATTGCCAAATGCATTCAACGGCATCATACAGGCGGAAGGAGATATTGACTGTTTCAAATTTACCGCAAAAAAAGGGCAGGTATTCGATATTGAATGTTTTGCTCGCCGACTTCGCTCGCCACTTGATCCTGTCATGAATCTTTACAATGCCGCTGGCGGTTCACTGGTCGGTAACGATGACTCTCGTGGCCCTGACAGTTACTTCCGCTACACATTCCCCGCGGATGGTGAATATGTACTGCGAATCACCGATCACTTGAAACGTGGTGGAGATACTTTTGTTTACCGAGTTGAATTTCGCCCCGTCAAGGCTGAGCTATCACTGGGAATTCCACGTGTGGCGCGTTACTCACAATCACGGCAACAAATCTATGTGCCTCGCGGCGGCAAATATGCAACGCTGATCTCCGCTTCCCGATCTAACTTTGGTGGCGACATTACGATTGAAGGCAATGAGTTGCCACAAGGCGTTACAATGCACGCCCCGCCAATGCCTGCCAACATGAGCGTAATGCCGGTTGTTTTTGAAGCAGCGGCGGATGCTCCCATTGCCGGCAAACTAATGAAATTCCAGGGGAAGCATATTGATCCCGCCACGGGAATCGCCGGGCACTTCAAAAACCGAGCTGACCTTGTCGTCGCAGCACCCGGCCAGTCGCTATACGTTTACAAAGATGTTGAACAACTGCCCATCGCTGTTGTCGACGAACTACCATTTCGGCTTGAAATCGTACAGCCTAACGTACCAATCGTTCAGAATGGTGAAATGGCTCTAAAGGTTCTCATTCATCGTAAAGAAGGATTTAACGAAGCTGTTACTCTGCAGTTTCCATTCCGACCACCAGGAATTGGAACCCGGTCAACCGTCGTCGTGCCTGCAGGTGGAACGGAAGCTGTCTACCCGCTCAATGCTGCCGGGAATGCTCAGGTTCGTGAATGGCCCATGTACGTCCTAGGTTCTGCCAACGTGAATGGTACTGCTTGGGTTTCCAGTCAACTTGCCACACTCAGTGTTGCCGCTCCCTACGTTGGACTGGCACTTGAACGCGCAGCCTGTGAGCAAGGTCAGGAAACTCAGCTTTATGGAAAGATCACACAAACAACTGCCTTTGAGGGCAGTGCTAAAGTTGAATTGCTTGGACTTCCTAATCTGGTAACTACAACTAATCTGGAATTCGACAAGGCGGCGGAAGAGTTGACCTTTAACATCCAGACGGACAAAACAAGTCCAGCGGGAAAACACACCAATGTCTTTTGCCGTGTTACGATCATGCAAAATGGTGAACCAATCGTTTTCCGAACTGCAGCGACTACACTGCAGATCGATAAACCATTGCCGCCACCACCAAACGCTCCTCCTAAACCAATGCCAATGCCTGTTGCTCAGGCACCAAAACCAATGCCGGCTCCGATGCCAATGGCCAAACCATTGACGCGACTGGAGAAACTTCGTCTGGCTGCTAAGCAACGAGTCGAAGGGGACACTCCGGCCGGTTCGGAAGAGAAGTAATTAAATTAACCCCGGTATTGTTCAGATACCTTTGACATTTTGATATTCAGATCTTGTAACACAATGACTGCTACAAAAACCATCCTTCGAAATCTAGCATTATTCACCTTCATCCTGACGACTGCGGTTACCTCTGCAGCGGAATTGGTGGAAATCAATGTTTATCCCGAGAACATTGACCTCAGTAATTCGCGAGACCGTCAACGTGTAATCGTTCAGGCTCGATTTGCGGACGGCATTACCGAAGACGTCACTGAGCAGGCTACGCTGACGGCTGTTAATGCCGAAGTCTTGCGTAAGGAAGGCTATACTTTCTACCCCAAGACGGATGGTGAAACGACTGTCAACGTTGAATATCAGGGCAAAGCAATTCAAATCCCTGCAAAAGTCCAAAATGCGGAAGTCATTCCACCGATCAGTTATACCTTGGATGTGATGCCAATATTTCTTAAGACAAACTGTAATACGGGAAGTTGCCACGGTGCGGCTCGAGGTAAAGACGGCTTCCGATTATCACTCTATGGTTTCGATGTAAACGGGGATTACACTCGTATCACCCGCGACTTCAGTTCACGCCGAATCAACCTCGCTTTCCCTGAAGACAGCCTTCTGCTAACGAAGGGAGCTGGAGTGGTACCCCACACTGGTGGCACTCGCTTCCGCAAAGGAGATGAACTTTATGAAACGGTTCACGAATGGCTCCGGAGTGGGGCTCTACTTGATCAGGGGGAAATCCCAACGGTCACCAAAGTAGATATCTATCCAAAAGGAGCGGTTCTTAACGGGGAAGGCGCTCAACAGAAAATCTCTGTCCGGGCTTATTACTCCGATGGTACTGATCGTGATGTAACGCATCTGGCTTACTTCAGTTCAAACAATGACAACTCCGCTGTCATTGAGCAGGACGGAGTGGTTACTGCACAGAACCGTGGTGAGGCATTCATCATGGCTCGCTTCGACACCCACACTGTTGGCACCCACTTCATTGTGCTGCCTAAGAACCTGCAGTTTGCCTGGAACGAACTTCCAGAAAACAACTACATCGACAGCCATATGCATAATAAATTCAAAAACCTACGTATCATTCCTTCGGAACTGTGTACGGATGAAGAATTCATTCGTCGTGTCACATTGGACGTCACAGGCCGACTACCAACCGTTGAAGAATACAACGCTTTCCTTGCGAATGTTGATCCGAAGAAACGTGATAAGCTTGTCGATGAATTACTAACACGTAAAGAGTTTGTCGAGATTTGGGTGATGAAATGGGCTGAACTGCTCACAATTCGTACGACCAACCAGATTAGCTATAAATCCATGTTGCTGTATTACACATGGCTACAGGAACGCGTTGCTAACAATGTGCCAATGAATGTGATGGTTCAGGAACTGCTTGGTAGTAACGGCGGTACCTTTGCGAACGCCGCAACTAACTATTATCAAAATGAAACTAACACACTCAAGGTTGCCGAAAACGTGGCCCAGGTGTTCATGGGAATGCGCATGCAGTGTGCTCAGTGCCATAACCATCCGTTTGACCGTTGGACGATGGATGACTACTACAGCTTCGCAGCATTCTTTTCTCAGATTGGTCGAAAACGGGGCGAAGACCCACGGGAAATCATTGTTTTCAACAGTGGTTCAGGTGACGTTCGCCACCCAGTTGGTAATCGAGTGATGGCTCCGAAGTTCCTCGGAGGCGAAACTCCTGATGTTGCCGGCAAAGACCGTCGCCAGGTAATGGCCAACTGGCTGGCTTCTGACGAAAACCCATTCTTTGCTCAGAACTTATCCAACATCGTTTGGGCTCACTTTTTTGGTAAAGGCATTATCCAAGAAGTGGATGACGTTCGGATTAGTAACCCGCCAGTGAATAAAGAACTGATAGATGCCCTCTCCGAAAAACTGAGAGGATACAACTACGACTTCAAGAAATTAGTTCGTGATATTTGCACCTCACGCACCTATCAACTCAGCACCAAAACCAATGAGACGAACGAGAAAGATACGACAAACTTTTCTCACGCCACATTGCGACGTATGCGTGCTGAAGTTCTACTCGATGCAATCACTCAGGTGACCACCACCTCAAATAAATTCCCGGGACTGCCTAGCGGCGCTCGCGCGGTTCAGATTGCCAATGGTAACACCAGTACTTACTTCCTGACAACATTTGGGCGCGCGAAACGTGAGACGGTTTGCTCCTGCGAGGTCAAGATGGAGCCTAACCTGTCACAGGCATTGCACATGCTTAATGGAGATACCGTGAACGCCAAAATCACACAGGGTGGTTTGGTCACAACACGTCTCGGTGAAGAAGTTCCACACGAAAAAATCATCGAGGAAATCTATATTCGCTGTATGACCCGTAAGCCAACCGAAAAAGAACTCACCAACTTAATGGAGTTGGTTGGCCAGGAAGAGAATAAACAACAAGCTCTGGAAGACGTCTTTTGGGCTCTGTTAAATTCACGGGAATTCGTGTTTAATCACTAAGCCTCAATCCAGGATATCCGACCTGCGAATGCTTTGGATTGAGATTTGTTTATATACCTGAAGACACTCTACTGAGTCATCTTCATCCCTACTTGATCCGGGTGGAACTTGCATTGCTTGTTAAAGCGATGACAACACCTCCCGATCCAAAACCATTATTACTTGGAGAAGAGTTATGGTTCGTCGTTTTTTACTTGGGCTAATCCTGCTGGGAATTACCACTGTAACCTACGGCCAGGAAGACGCTAAAGAAGCGAAAGTCACTTGGGATGACCAAGTGTCTGCCGTCTTCCGTCAACGCTGTGTTACTTGTCACAATGTGAACAAGAAAAGCGGCGGCCTTGATATTTCAACTTACACAAACCTCATGCTTGGGGGTTCATCTGGCGATGTTTTGGAACCGGGCGATGCTGGTAGTAGCTATCTCTTCCTACTAATTACACATGAATCTGAACCGTTCATGCCGCCAAACTCGGATCCAATCCCAGCTAATGAGATCTCACTGGTTGAAAAGTGGATTAATCAGGGGATGCCTGAGAATGCCGGTAGTAAAGTGATGGTGGCGAAGAAACCCAAGTTTGAAATGACGTTAGATCCTAACGCAACGGGTAAACCCGAGACGCCCCCCATGCCCGGGCGCCTTAATAAAGCTCCTAACATCTACTCTCCCAAACGTGCAGCCGTTACAGCAATCGCCACTAATCCATGGTCTTCGCTGACAGCTGTGGCCGGTCAAAAGAAGATTTCTCTTTATGACGTAGCGACGATGGAACTTCTTGGAGTACTTGACTTCCCTGAAGGGATAGCCCACGTACTCAAGTTCAGCCGTAACGGAAGTTTGCTGCTGGCAGGGGGTGGGATCGGTGCCCAATCCGGTAAAGTGGTCGTCTATAACGTACAGAATGGCGAGCGCATTTTCGAAGTCGGTGACGAATTTGACGTCGTGCTAGGGGCTGATATTAGCGCCGATCAATCCATGATCGCTTTAGGCGGTCCTCTAAAAATGATCCGCGTTTATTCGACCGCTACTGGTGATTTGATGTATGAGACTAAGAAGCACACCGACTGGATTACCAAAATGGAATTCAGCCCTGACGGGGTACTTCTGGCAACCGGTGACCGAAATGGTGGTATGCACGTCTGGGAGGCTCATACCGGACGTGAGTATTTAACGCTTAAAGGACACTCAAACCGTATTACAGGAATTTCATGGCGACTTGACTCAAATATTCTATCAACCGGTTCAATCGACGGCAGTGTTCGCTTGTGGGAAATGGAAGAAGGACGACAAGTAAAAACCTGGGGAGCCCACGGCGGTGGAGTTACTAGCCTGGAATTCGCTCGAGATGGTCGTATTGTAACAACCGGTCGAGACCGTACGGCGAAGGTCTGGAACCAGGATGGAGCAGCTCAGGCCACTTATCCTGCCTTTGCCGACATCGCGCTGGAAGTTTCCTTCTGTGACGAAACCAATCGTATCATCGCGGGTGACTGGACAGGCAAAATCAATGTCTGGAAAACCGATGATAATGCGCTCGTTGGCGAACTACCTGTCAACCCAATGCCACTCGAAACCCGGCTAGAACAAGCTCAAGCCAACCTGATGCAGGCTCAGGCAGCTTATAAACCCTTGGAAGAAACATCAACGGCAGCTACCACTAAATTGAATACCATCAAAACAAATCTTGTCGCAGCCAACAAGAAAGTAACCGACGCGAAAGCGGTCCTCGATGCAGCCAATGGAAAAATTGCGATCTATACTAAAACAGCAGCCGAACAGGACGGCCAGTATAAAGCCCTAAACGCTGCTATTGCTAAAACAACTCCAGTGATCCCTTCACTGACAGAATCTGTGGCGAAGGCTAAAGAAGCAGCGGGGAAGAACGCTGATGATAAGGAACTTGCAGAGCTCGCAATTCAACTGGAAGCTGCGCTTACTAAACGTACAGCCACGCTGGCAAAGGTCCAGGCCGACGCCATCGCATCCAAGAAGGAACTCGATACTACAAATACTCAGTTGGCAGCCAGCCAAAAGGAAGCGACTGATGCCACTGCAGCGATGACTGCGGGACAGAAAGAAGTTGCCGCCATTACGCCCATGGTAAAACCTGCTGAAGAAGCTGCTGCTGTTGCCCTGAAAGCCGCCACGGACTCGCAGGCTATTGTCGTTTCTTCTCAGGCCATAGTGACTAAGTGGACGGAAGAGATCGCTTTTACAGCTAAAATGACTGACCTCAGGACACGGTTGGCAACAGCATTTGAAGCCTTGGCCGTGAATCAACAAAAGTATGCTGAAATGATGAAAACACTGGATGACGTACAAAAACAGTACAACGCTGCTAATCAGATCGTCGCCACAGCAAACACCGCCGTTCAGGATGTGACTAAACTTGTCGCGGATAATCAAGCCGTTGCTAAAACTGAGCTAGACAAGCAAAATGCCGCTACAACAACCCACACAAATGCCGTGGATGCCGCTGGCAAACTTAAGGCCGCCGTCATCGCTCTCGGGGAAGCAGTCGCCAAATCCAACGAGGCTGTAACCAAGAGTGGTGGCGATGCAGAGTTAAAAAAAGCAGCGGAGGCTCTGAAAGCTCTGACGGACAAAAAAACTGCTGAGATACCGGTTGCCGATAAAGCTGTTGCAGATGCTCAGGTAGCACTAAATAGTGCGAAGGCTGTCTATGCAGATGCTCAGAAGGCCGTCGTATCCGCTGAGAACGATCTGACAACGAAGAAGAAGGCCTACAGTGACGCAGTCGCCGCTCGTAAACCTCACGAAGAAGCATTGGCTGCCGCTAAAGCCTCGGCCGATACTGAAACGAAGAACGTGAGTGATTCAGAAGTGGCTCTTGAGTCAATCGAAGCGGAGCTCGCTGCCCTGCAAGCAAGCTAAGCCTGCCATCGTAACAACCGAGATCAGAGAAACCTACTCTCCTTGTAACGTCAAAACTAGCCGACGAGGGGTAGCGTCGTCTCGATGCTCTGCCAGATAAATTCCCTGCCACGTTCCTAAGTTAAGTCGTCCCTTGGTCACAGGAACCAGCACGCTAGCTCCCAACAAAGAACTCTTGACGTGTGCAGGCATATCGTCAGGACCTTCCAGCGTATGAATATACGGGAAATTCTCCGGCGCGATCGCATTGATGGCTGACTCCAGATCAAGTCTCACATCAGGATCCGCGTTTTCATTGATTGTTAGGGACGCGGAGGTATGCTGAATAAAGACTTGCAATTGACCGACTGTGACGTCTGCGATAGCTGGCATCGCGCTGACGACTTCCCGAGTTATCAAATGAAAGCCTCGACAACGCGCTGCTAATGTAATTGTCTGTTGAAACCAGGGCATTTTGTCTTACCTACTAAATAATTCTATCTGTCAATTTTTCCCCGTATTGATTTTAGATTGTTTTCGATACCACTCAACCAATCCACACAAGGAATCCCATTTTTGACAGCTCGAAGGCCAAACAAAGCCCACCGACAGTTCAAAGTCAATGACAGGGTCATTATTTTGAGCCGCTAAAAACCATTAGGGGTAAAATACCCACCACTAGGATATACTAAATGATGCTAAGTTCACTGTTAGAAAATGCTTCGTTAATTCATCTCGTTCTCATAAAAAATTAACAATATTAGTGACAATAGTACTAATTCAACGGTTTAAACAGACTGGGTAGAAGAAGCTGAGGTGAGCAGGTCTTAAGCCTTCTCAATTAAGTCGGCCGGAAGAATTTCTTCCCTTATTTTTTTGAGATTCTTGTTGACTCTGCGTTATTAGAGCTAATAATAGGGCACTTCAGGTGATTAGTTTTATGTGGGAAAGTGGTTGATACTGCGAGTACCGTCAAGCGAGCAAACTCAGGTACTTGAGAAAGTCTTGATCGAACTAATCCAGAAGCCACATGCGTTATACGCGGTTCACTTCGAAATTGCTCCAGCATAAAGTGTGACCCCACACGACACCAGGATTCGACGTAGGTCGTACTGATGACAGATTGGGTGCTTTATGTAGGAATATTAAGAGGCTTGACCAGCACAGAGTTAGTCAAACTTTGAAGCGACTGCGAAAAGATAAACACTTTTTTACTACAAGGATATTAATCCAATGCCAAATGTACGGAACGTTTTCGAAGCGATCCTAAAGTACGGCCACGACGAAGATTTCTCCCCTACCAAAGAGGGCTTTGAAGCAACAAATGCACCAGCAGGATCAGAGGATAAGATCAAGATTCTGCGCCGTCGTGTTGAGCAGGGTACTCCTCTGTGGCACCGTAACGATCGCCATGATTACAGCGGACTGACAGGAGCTGTTCGCCCTCGCGAATAATCTCTATGTGTGTTACATCAGAAGTCGACATCCAGTCCTTCAGATTTCAAAACACGATGAACCCTGATCATCAAAATGGTGATCAGGGTTTTTTCTTTTCCATACTTTGCAAGCTGTGATCAGGTCGGCAACTTAAATCCACCGGCCAGCCAAATCTGGCTCAAATCATCCACCCAGACTTCTACAAGCGTTTTCACGTTCGCATTAGCTCGCGCATGGTAAGCCGTTTCCAACGTTCGATCAATACAAGCCAGTGCGGTTTCAACATCCCCAGGCCACGCGTTGGCTATTAGACGACTCACCTCAATCAATACCGGGTCACCACTCGGCGGCTGACCGCTCAACTGCAACACAATCTGATGAAAACAGGTCACAACGATGGAGGTTAAGAAGTCGAGCTGCTCCATTTTTTCCCGGCGACTCAAGCTCTTCACATCCACCAACCCTATCACCATAGCCGCCAATTTCTCCGCTTGCTGTGGCAACGCGGGTAATAAACTCAATAATTCCCGCCGAGTTTCTAATAAATCGCTTTCCGAATAACGTCGAGCCAATCCGACACTACCATTGGCTATCATTGCCAGTTCCAGTGCTTCATTGGAATCATGAACCACTTGCTGTTGAAGCAGAATCTGCTGAATCTCCTCAGGCAGTAATGAGTTGAACGAAAGTATCTGGCATCGGGAGATAATCGTATCCAGCTGTTGGCTTAAGCTGGTTCCTAATAAGATCATGACAGCCCCTGGAGGAGGCTCCTCCAACGTCTTCAGCAAATTCGCGGTCGAGGTATCATTCAGCGAATCAGCATCGTTAATAATGACAACTTTACGCCTGGCACTAATGGGCTTTAGATTGACTTCGTAGCAAACGCCCGGAAAATGCTCTTCTTTATCGTTGACTCGAATTGCTCCTCCAACAATCTGAGCGGTTCTGATTTCAGCCGTACCCGGCAACAATTCGACGTAGTGTAGATCAGGATGCGTCCCTTTTATAACCTGCTGGCAAACAGGACACTGGCCACATGGGTTACACTCTTGTTCTGGATTAACTTCACAAAATAGAGCCTGTGTTAGTTTTCTGGCAAATAACTGCTTCCCAATGCCATCCTGCCCAATAAAAAGAAAAGCCGAAGCTAGGCGCCCGCTTCTCAGATTCCGGCGAAACCTGTTAATCTGAGCTTCGTGTCCTACGACCTCGTGCCATCCCATGGCTTAGACACCTCGTTGTTTTTCAAGGAAAGCTGACGCCAGCGAGACAATATTTTTGTGAATCGTAGCAATATCATGGGAAGCATCCACTACTTTAATGGAGCCTGAAGAGTGCGCTGCTTCACTAAGAAATCCTTGCCGTACCAACTCCATATATTCCAAGCCCTGTGATTCAATACGATCTAGCTCTCGGTCCATGCGTCCACGAGCGCTCGTTACGTCCATATCTAACAGGATTGTTAGGTCAGGACTAATACCATCCGTTGCGACGGCCCCAACCTGACGGATTACTTCCGAGTCCAGCCCTCCCGCATGCCCCTGATAAACGATATTTGCTAGTAGATATCGATCACAAATCACTGTCTTTCCTGAAGCTAGTGCGGGTTTAATAACTTCCTCAACCAACTGAGTCCGGGCTGTCATATAGAGGAACATCTCACTACGGCGAGCAATGTTAATGTCATGCTTATCTAGCAATAAATCCCGCAATCGTTCCCCCAATAAAGAACTTCCGGGATCGCGACATAACACAACCTCGTGACCATTATCCATAAGCCAATGTTTAAAGAGTTCGATCTGAGTCGATTTACCGACTCCATCTGTTCCGTCAAAGCTAAAGAACATTCTCTTGCAATGCTTCCCTGTCAATTACCGCAGAATCTGTATTCACTTTTTAACACAGAATAGACGTAATGAACACGACTGTCAAAGAAGTTCTGCGACACAGCCCACGCGGAGACCGCAATCCCTGGAGGCTCTACGAAGATTTACAGTTCGAGCCGATAGTCGGGCAAGTTAAGTACAACATCCGCCTCAACTGCATCGGTTTCTGGTTCCATTGGAGCCACAGCAGGCTCAGGCTTCTCTTCCGAAGCAGGCTCCTGATCCGCGCTAGTCGTACCAGAGCCAGTTGCTCCGCCACCGGTCATAGCAGGCTTGGCAACTGAGCCCTTGCTAATCACGCTTGGGCGAGTAAACCCATAATCCATGTACCGCCCTGCATCTCGCTGACGAGCGCGTTCCATCGCATCGTCATATGCTTTGTCAGGCCACTGCCCTTCCGACAAGTGAATATCGTTATAGGCTAATAAAGAACCTTTACGGTAATGCACTTCAGCAATTGCTTTGGAGTAGGAGCCCAAAGCTCGATAATAATCCGTCTGCGCTTGAGCGTGGCGGCGTTGTGACTGTAGCACCTGATCTAACGTTGTTTTTCCACCGCGATACAAGGCCACAGCAGAATCGACTTCTTTCTTAGAGATCGCCCAACGATTGTAATGCAATTGAGCCTGCCGATGTGTATAGTCCAACGATTTCATGGCGGTGGTTAGCAGGTGTGAGGTATTGAGTTCCATGTCTTCAAGTCGGGCTATATCCCGCTTCAGATTCAACTCCGCATTTCGTAAAGCGGCTAATTCAGCTCGTGCCCCAAATTTCGGAGGACGAATGTCGATACCCACTCGTAACTCCTGATAATTCCCGCCTGTTAACCCTTCTACCGCATTGGACCCCGGGGCAACGAAGTCCAAACCATTTCGCTTACCTATCAACTGGTCACCGTACCCTAACCATCGATACATGGTTACCAGGTTTACCTGTGGTAATGTATTGTGACGAGCGAGCTTCAGTTCAAGTTCACGTCGCTTAATCGACCATTTTTGCTGTCGCAATTCAACACTGCGAATCAGAGATTCTTCATGCGACTGCTGCCAGTCAAATACAACCTTGGCCTGTGCGGGTTCATCGGAAGGTCGAATAACACGACCGTCAGTTGGTGACAAGCCCATCAGCCATCGCATACTTTGCTCTGCTTTCAACAGATCGTTCCAGGCAGTTTCAACCTGGGCCTGAAAGAAGAAATATTGTTCCTGTGCTTGAGCTTCTGCCTGAGCCGTTTCAATCCCACCTACCATCTTCTCGTAAGCAATCTTCCAGGTAACCTGGCCACTGTCGCGAGCTATCTTCGCCGCTTCGAGATTTCGGTAAGCCGTATAAAGATCCCAGTAAGTATTCTCAATGTCGAGGACCATATTTCGGACTGCCGATTCAAACATGGCGACACTGACATCTGTATTGATTCGAGCCAATAATAGTGGAATTCGATTCACCATCGTTCCATTGCCTCGAAGTAACGGGTGACTCACTTCTCCTTCAATGGCGGTGTACCAATCTGACGGTAATGCTCGTCCAAAACCACGATTATTCTTATCGTAGATCGTTTGGTTTCTCAAAGAAAACTGAGTACCTGTCGCGGCTTTCTTAGTTAATCCCAGATCAATCTGCGCTAAATCCTGTTGATAATTAAACGGGACAAAGCCAAAGTCGTTGGTACTTACGTTTTGAGGCCGATCCGTTTTCTGCCAGAACATACTCGTAGTGAACTGAGCATCAAATTCGGATAAAGCGGCTTGCACCCCCGTACGCGGATCGGTTTCAAAAATGGCGGGATCATAGACCGTCGTAGCTCCGGCGGTTCGACCGGATAAACCATCCGCAAATCCAAATGGAGTGACACTGCCAAGATTTCTTATTACCTTACTGTTTCGTAAAGCTGTTTGCACCGCTTCCTGAAGCGTTAACTCCCAGGGCTTATCAAAGTCTGGTTTCGAAAGTGTAATCGGTGATTTTGTATTTGTGACTTCGTCCAGAGATTGGGTCTGAACATCTGGATATTCAATTCGGATTTGACTATCGACGTAAGTACGTAACTCGCCTGGTTCGCGTAAATAGTGCGGTCGCGAAGGGGTACAACCAATCAACGTCGCTGCTAATAGCAGTCCCAGAATACTGGGATAAATAATCAATTTGTGGCGAAGATTGCTCACTATCAAATCCTGAAATGGTCTTTACAGGTAAAAAAAACAACTCGTTCTAACCTGACAACGTCAAGCTCCCCCCCAACCGTAGGTCTGTTTAGCCTGTATATATAGGAATTCCAGACGTTAATAGACTTAACGGTAGATTTCAAATCGTCCCTAAGTTCACAGAACTTGGGTAAAAGCGGGGGAAAAGCTTTTTTTTTAGAAGCTTAGCGGTTGGTAGAACAAGTTCCCCAGGGCGTACTTTAGAGATACATACCCAGATAGCCATCAGCACCGTCTGAGGCTTCTTCTATTTCCTTGATGCGTTGACGGGTCTTCTCAAGATCACCTGCGTTGATGTAACGGTCAAACTCGACTTTTACCGCTTCACGTACCGTCTGCACAAACCACTCCACTACCGGTTGACTCAGCCAGTCACAGGTCTCTCCCTGTAAAGCAATCGTCAAATCTGCCGACTTCGTCTTTTCGTCCTTCGAGTCCGTAAGAACGGTCCCCTCCAAACTAAACTCCAACAATCCTCGAGCAGGAGTATTGGTTAAGTGATAAACAGCCTTCGCGTTATAAAGAAAATACGAATTAAAAGAACCGTGCCGTTCCATCGCATTTTTAATGCGTTCACAACGTTGCTGGTATTTTGGTGAAGCATCCATCGGAACATCCAATCGCCCAACACTACGCAAAGGAAGGCAGTCAAACGATATTTCAACCCAACGATCCATTTCCCCAATCCTCTTTGTTGCTTTCCAATGGTTCCACATTGGAAAATCACTCGCAAAAGACTTACTATTCTGCCGGAGTACCTTTTCCAAGGTTATAAGACAGCATTAGCCATCCATTATCTGACACGATCTGCTGCAATATCAGGTTCCCTGCTGATGCCCAATTTCCTGGAAGAGGGATACCCCCTTTGCCAACAATGTCATCTTTAAAGAATGCGTTGAACTTTTTACTCATCACCGTCTTCATAGCTACCTGCCCAACGGTTAGAGACTGTTTGCCGATAAACTGAACATTCACATCACCTTCTCGCAACAGTTGCATCCCTTCAGTCGTTTTAAGTACGTTGTAGGTTGCTGCGATGCGAATTCGGTCATTGATAACTTTGGCACCATCACGAAACTGCTTACCCTGTATAGCAATTTCCAGCTGATTGTCACGGAAACTAACGCTAATCGGCTGTGTGCTGGAAAACGTAATTGCCCAGGACTTTTTCCCTTTGCCAGTTCTTAGCTCGTCTGGAACTTCAGCACCAAGATCTGTCATATGTTCAACCAGCTTTTCATCCGTCAATTCAACACCACCAAGCACTACTTCGGTAAAGTTCCTTATAAACGACTCGTGCAGCCTCAGCGCGACGTCGGTACCTTTATTTAAAGCAGGGGCGTCTGTTGGCGATGCGAGCTGATATCGTCCTGTCTGAAGCATATTCAATCGGATATATTCAGCCGTGCTGGTCGAATTTACATTCACCGGGAAGCCTCCGCGACGAATTAGAGGATTTCGCACCTTATCCTGATAACCATCAATCACGTTAGCGAGTAGATCGAGCACCTGAGCATCCATCTTCGATGTAACGGACTCAACAGCTATGGCAGACGCATCTTTCTCATTTTCGGATCTAGTCTTGATAAATTTAGTCTTGGCGATAGATTCGTGAGTCGAAGAAGGCCCTTCGATACTATCAAGTTCAAGCTTAGTCGTGGCTTCAGCTTGAGCTGGTTCCGTGGAGAAGCCATCACCGTCAAAACCAACTAGTTTTGTAGCCTGGATTGTTGTGGTTCCTCGAGTGAGCACAGTAACGCCCGATTTTTTGGCAACATTTCGACTTATCGCTGTACCATCAAGAATCACACGCAAGGTTGCTTTTTCCTGAGATTCAGCAATCTGAAAAGATATCTGGCCCCGTAAACGAGCCTCTCCCACGACTTCCAACCCCTTTACCTCAGTTTTTAAAGGCTGTGTTTCATCGACCTCCATTAACTCACCGGCAGAAATTAGATTCTGAGAAACATGAAGGTAGATATTGGGCTGATAGAAGTGATAACGTATCTGCTGTTGAATAGCGTTTGCCTGTGCTGCTCGGTCAAGCCAGCCAATAATACGCCCCACCTGCCACGCAGTATCATTATTAGCCTGCTCAGTGTAGTTCTCTAAAGCGGTAATCAAGTTTCCAATCTGAGCTTCATACATAGCTTTAGAATTGGGATTCGTCTTAAAGAACACGGCATTCATATAGGCGCGTAGTGTAGTTCGGACGTTGGTAAACTCGGGACGTTCCAAACCAACGACATCGGCACCATAAAAACCATTGAGGCTGGACTGCATACGACCAAGATTTGGTTTATCTTTCTCTAACTCCTCCTGCAGCAGATCCCATTGCAGTTGTTCTTTCCAGTCAAATTCAACTTCATTTGCATTCAAAAATGCTGTCAAATTGGTCAGTGCGACATCTAATGCTGTCCGGGTCTTTGTGACCTGCTCGCTGGTGATCGGTGTGAAGGCGGGCGCCGACTTTTTCAACTGTTCCAGAATCTGCTTCAGATTTTGAGAGGGCAAGCTTTGAACCCACTGCTCAAGAGCCTGGCGAATCTGCTCCGCAGTAACTCTCGTCTTTTTCGGAAAATCTGGAATCGTCTCAATGTAGTGATCCCGGAGATTCTCAATATCCTCTTTCTTGGCTGTCACACCTTGCCGAAGCAATGCTTCGAGTGTGTCATACCGCAGGCCATTTCGAATCGAGACAATTGCCTTTTCTTTCTTTTGAGCACTAAGGAGTGCTTCTGACGTTTGTGTTACACGGTCAATGGCATCGGTCAAATCATCAGCGCGTAATGGAGCAGTCAGTAGAAAAGCTCCAACCAACAGGCTGGACAATGAAATACCTGCAACTATGTTCTTAAAACAACGCTGCATTCTATTCTCCCTTCGCCGAGCCAAAATTTTGAGTCTCGGATTCTCTTGTTCTATGTCTCTTAATGTTGCAAAATCATGTTCGAATTGCATGCCTGAATAATGAATTCGGGCCGACACATTGAAATCTAATTATCTGTTTGCGCGAAGCGCCGAGGTATTTTTTCCCAGATTGCCAATTGTCGCAAGTTCAACTAAGGCCCAAACTCCCCCTGATTTAACTGTTTTTAGCTATTTTTTTTGAGGTCTAGCCCGAAATAGGGAAATTCGTCTTAACTCAAAATAGGGCTTTCTCAAATAATAGTGTGAGTTGAACCTTAGATGAAAGGACAACGTGGGGTGGCATTTTCTAAAAAAACATTTTCATACCTAGAGGGTCCGTTGCGTCCTTCTATAGGTGTCTGGTTTCTAACCAGTCTCGCTCTTGCCTGTACGTTGCTGGTTGGCTGCAGCCAAATGAGACTCCCTAAAATTGACTCCAACGGCAACGGACTTTTTGTCAATGGCGACACGACTGAAGTCACTCGCCCTTTCAAAGATACTGAAAAGTTGCGCGATCTTCCAACAATAATCCCCAAGCCAGCATTCAGAGCTCCTGCCCCGGGAACCTCATCGGATGAAGGTCTGGTGACCAACCCTAATGACCAAGGTCAGAATCAATCTCAAATAACGCCTGGAATGATTTGGGTTTCTCCTAAAGTGGTTGCTGCACCAATCGGAAGTGCCGTGGCTTTGAAGGCCGGACTTGTCGGATCGAAAAAGCAGTTGCTCTCCGATCGCAAGCTCGAATGGACGGTGGCGGAAGGCAGCCAGGGAATCATTGAAAGTGCTGGTGGCGGAAATCCGAATACGTTCCGTTGGCTATTTCCCAAATATGGAAATAGGGCTTCCGAAACCTATGCCCACACCATCACCTCCCAACGTGCAGAAGTTGTCCATCAGGATACCGTTGACTACATTGATGATATTGCTGTCGCCCAGGGAGAAGCTTGGGCCGTTGTCTCATCCGACCGGAAAGGAACGACCGAAGTTTTGGTCGGTGCCTCAACAGAAACAAACTGGGATCGACGCTTTCAGAAAATCCTCGTGCACTGGATCGATGCTCAATGGCAATTTCCAAATTCCGTTTCCGGTGATGCCGGCTCAGATCAGGTATTAACAACCACCGTTACACGCCCATCCAACAATACCCCTCTGTCTGGATGGACCGTTCGATACAAGTTGGTTAGTAGTCGTCAGGCTACTCTTTCTTCTCAATCTAATAATGAACAACTCGACACGATTGACGTAACGACAGATACGCAGGGAAAAGCTTCCATCCGAGTTTCTCCCAGCGTCAATCAAGCTGGTGTTGTTTACGTAACAACAGAAATTATTCGACCGGCCGACGTATCAATCGAAACTCCTGCCTTAGTCGTAGGAGAATCCACTACCGGTGTTACCTGGAATTCACCTGGCCTCTCTCTCTCTTGTTCCAGTCCTAAAATAGTGGAATTAGGGAAAACGATAGATTGCGTGGTAACGATTTCCAATCCAGGTAACCAAACAGCCACCAATGTCACTCTGAATCAGGTAATCCCAGTCGGCCTCTTGTTAGACTCAAGCACCCCCGTTGCCACGCTCAATGGAAATCAAGCCATTTGGAATATTGGTAGTCTTACGCCACAAACACAGAAACAACTAACCGTTCGTTATACGACGAGCCAAGCAGGAGCAAGCAACCTCAGCTTTCTGGTCACCTGCGATGAAGGTCTAGAATCCGATGCCGGATCGTTAACCAATGTGATTACGGCTCCTTTGGAAATCACGATTGAAGGTCCTCGCATTGCCAAACTGGGAGACGACCTCCAATTTCAAATCCTGTTGCACAATACTTCAACAGAACCTATCTCCGGCCTAAATTTACTGGAAACCTTGGGGCCAGGTCTGATTCACATCTCCAAATCCAATCCACTCGGTAACCCTTCCGTTCGAAAGCTAGCTTTCCAGTCGCGTACAATTCAACCCAATAGTACGACCGTCAAGGCGATTTCCATGCGTGCAACCAGAGCCGGTACGCTATGCCATACATTAGAAGCAAAACTCCCCAACGGATTAGTTCTAGAGAAAGAGGTTTGTATCGAAATTAGTGCTCCTATTCAGCCGGAAACGACTGCCGCTCCTATCATTGAAGCTGACATTATCAGCGAGCAGGTTGCTCAAGCATGGGAAGTAGGAGAGACAAATACTAAACGCTTTCAGATTTCAAATCAATCAAAACAGCCCATTACTAATGTCCTGATCAAAGCGACCTTACCAACACAATTGCAGGCTCAACTTGCCAGTGAAGGGCACCGTAGTGAAGGGCCTTCCATTTTGTTGGATATACCAACCCTGCTCCCCGGCCAAACCAGAACGCTCATCATTCAAATGCTGGCTACTGAGGCTGGCGACGAACTTTTAATCCAAATGGAAGTAACCGGTGATGCAATTGCAAAAATTGTAAAGACAGGGCAGAGCACTATCATTAATAACACAGCTGACAATCCATTGGACTTATCACCCCCACCCAGGAAAGAACCTATGGCAGAGGGAGAACCTATGGCGGATGGTGAACCAATGCCGTCGACCGAGCAGCCAACTCCCGATCTCAATCCTGCCAAGACGCCAAACAAAGAGGCTCCCAACCCCGCTGATGAAGGCACTTTCCAACTTAACGAGCTTCCAGATCAGCGGAACAGTCCGATGCCACCACCCTCTGTGGACGAAAGTACTTTCAAAGTAGAGCCATCAGAATCTCTTTCGGAACCAATTTTTGGAAAGACTTTTACACCCGCGACTCCCATCGATAAAAGCGACGAACCTCCCGATACTCTCCCCCTCGATCTAAGCCTCCCGGCGGAGCAGCCCGCAGGAGCCACTGACTTCAAATCTGAAGCACCTTCCAACTCAGAGGAACCTGCTGCGTCCGAAACCAAAAACTCCTCGCAAAAACTACCGGATGAGCCAACGTTAGTTCCATCCAAAATCCCTGCCACTACATCCAAACCCCCGGCCCTCAGTCCCAACGTATTAACTCTCAGCAATCCCATCTCCGTAGGCGAAGAAAACATTTTCTTTGTCTATCTCAACAACAATGGGGATTCTGAAGTGACTAATATTGTGATCCAGATGGAAACCAGCGAACACCTTGAGCTTATTTCACTGGAGCAAAAAGAAACCGACTCGGGCAAGTTTGCTAATGCATTAGACGGTGACAATCGTGCCGTCTCGATTCCTGCGATCGCTCGCTTAGCGGCGGGTAGATCCATACGTCCCTATCAGATTAAAGTCAAAGCAATTGAAGAGGGAAGAGGGAAGATTAGTGCTTCGATCAATGCGGATGGCCTCGAAAACACTATCGAAATGAACGAGGAAGTCGCAATTGTGCCGGCTAAATAACTGATGCCCCGTTTTGTCATCCTACTTCACGAACCTGGTCCCGCCTCAAGCCAACCAGAACACTTTGACTTTATGTTAGAACCCCAAGAGCATACTGGCTTAGCCACCTGGCGATGGGATAAAATACCAACTCAGTCGACGAGCTTCCGTGCCATTCAATTACCTCCACATCGTCTTGAATATCTAGACTACGAGGGGACAATTTCTAGAGACCGTGGGCGGGTAACAAGACGCGTCACAGGAGTTTATACAAACATCATCTCTCTTGATGACAACCATTGGCAAATAAGGCTTGAGTCAGAGCAACTAAAAGGACTGCTTGATGCTACGTGTCTGGAGGGAGCCAAGTGGCAGTTCCAGTTCAAACTGGATTAATCGACTTCAGCCGTTACATGTATACTTCCGGTCTGAAAATCCAATTCAGTAATCAGTAGTTCACGTTCGCGTTTTATCCGCACCTTCGTTGGGATATGAATAATGGCAACCGTGCGTTCAGTTCCGGCTTTCCACTTAAAATTAACTCCGGATCGTGTCATAGCGGACTCAATCTCATCAAATACTCGCTTCAAGCGAATCGGTAAACTACCGGCATGTACCGACTGGATCTTCAATTCAATCGCATTGGGTTGATCAGCCAGTCTCGTTTCGAGCTTAAGGGAAATAACCGAATGGAATCTGGGTCTAACGATTGTGAAATAGATCGTCTGACTCTTGCCTTCTAATATGACTCGGGGACTTTCAATCCCTGATGGCACGGACACCCGAGAGTTACCTTTTAGCTGTGTCGCCAGCCAACCATTGAGTTGCTCCTGTGTGACTTCGCAGTCGAGATCATCACCGAAATGTAAATTAGTCTTGATATCATCCACCACTTCGAGGAACTGTTGAAGAGGTTCGTCATAGGTCGACAAAGGGTGTTTCAGTTCCTTCTCGTAGATTACAGGAACAGCTTGTATTAGAGACATCAGATACAAAGCGGCAACTACCACTAGGGCACCGAAACCCAGGAGAATATAGAAGACCTTACGCCAGGACATCTTCATGAGATTAGTCCTTAGCCGGTTAGCTGTCAAAACGGATCAAGGCGTATTTCTTCTTACCGCGTCGCAAGACCACAACAGTCTCGCTCGCCAAATCTTTCGGTGTAAGATTGTAATCGATTGATTCCACTCGGCGGTTATTAATATATCCACCACCTTGTTCGATAGCTCGACGAGCATCTCCCCGGCTATTACACAATCCACTATCTACTAAAGCATCAACAATGTTAATCTCCCCACCCGCCAAAGCATCTTTGGAAGCATTAACGCTTGGTACATCTGCGAAAATATCTAGTAATTGACCGTCATTTAAATCTTGAATCTCCGACCCGAAAAAAATATCGGTTGCTCTACGGGCTGCGGCCAGACCGTCCTGCCGATGCACATTAAGTGTCAGCTCTTCAGCTAATCGTTTTTGACTATCACGCAGATGTGGTTCATTTTGACGAGACTCATCGAGAGTGGAAATTTCATCCATCGACAATTCGGTTAGAAATCGCAAACACTTGCCTGCATCATCATCAGCCACGTTAATCCAGTACTGGTAGAACTTGTAAGGGCTCGTCCGCTCAGGCGATAACCAGACGGCCCCTGATTCTGTTTTCCCCATCTTGGTCCCATCTGATTTGGTCAATAAAGGGCAGGTCATTCCGTATAATGCAGCGCCATGCATGCGGCGTCCCAAATCAATACCGGCGGTAATATTACCCCACTGGTCACTGCCACCAACCTGCAACTCACATCCATACTTTTGGTATAAGTGAGCGAAATCGTAGGCCTGTAATAACATATAACTAAATTCCGTGTAGCTGAGTCCACTCTCTCCCTCAAGTCGGCTCTTTACGGAGTCTTTGCCGAGCATTACATTGACCGGAAAATTCTTTCCGATGTCGCGCAGGAACTCAAGGAATGAAAAGTCCTGCATCCAGTTGAGGTTATTGGCCAGAACTGCACCCCCACCAGCTTCATCAAAATCGAGGAAGTTTTGCATCTGGCTCTTAATCGCTTCTGTGTTGGAATGGAGTTGGTCAACGGTCAGAAGATTGCGTTCCTGACTTTTCCCGCTAGGGTCACCAATCATTCCGGTAGCACCGCCTACCAATGCAATCGGACGATGACCTGCTTTTTGAAATCGCCGCAAAGTCATCACCTGCATTAGGTGACCAACATGCATACTGTCAGCCGTTGGATCAAAACCGATATACATCGTGCGTGATTTCTCTTTGAGCCAGGGGGCAAGGTCATCCGTAGTCTGATGAATAAGACCGCGAGCGGAAAAATCTGCGTAGATATCGTTCATAGATTAAAATGTCTGGTGAAAAGGACTAAGTGGTTTTGAACGTTAATTATCTCAGAGAATACCTGTTGTGAATATGACACATTGTAAACTCTTTGCAGCCAGGACATAAAAATCACGGAGCCGGGTCAATTCACTGCGGATATCTAGCGTACATTCAATTTCCTCCAGTTTTAGTTCACTCAAAATTGTTCCGAGATAGCCTACAACATCCGGGCGCACAAGGAAAACACGCTTTGGAGGCTCATTTAGTAGGGGGCGTCCACCATCAAATGCCATGGAAAGCGGTATCGCCAGTTGCTCATTTTCGAGACCTATCTTTTGCAGACACTCATTCACTTGCTGCCAGTAATCAGCCACATCTAAACGCTGCTCTTCTACATACTGATAGTCACTCAGAAATGCACATAGTGCATTAGATTCTCGTACAGAAAACATTACTTTCGCATTTTCACGATCTATCGCCAAAAATGCATTTGCCTCAGTCGACAATTCTCTTCTCCTATTTCCAGAAATCGCTATTTTCCAAGGGACTGGAACTCTCGTTACCATCAGGTCCATCAAGTTTTCGTTTCGGCAACGCCTGGATTGCTAATTCGATAAACTTCAGGTCTTCCTGAGTAGTAACTTTCCTATTCAGGGGTGATGCCGGAACCACAACTACACTGTGTCCGGCCCACTCCATCAATTGTGCCTCATCCGTCGCTGCAGTATAGTCCTCCGCAGTTTCATAAGCTTGAAGTAGCTTTAACTTATCAAACATCTGAGGGGTCTGTGACTCCCATAATCCGTCCCGCGGGATCGTTTCACAAACCCTATCTACCGCAACCCTCTTCACTGTGGAAACCACTGGTGCTCCCAAAATAGCAGCTCCTGTCTGTTTTGCCTTTTCAAACAACTCATCCAACCAGATCTCTGCTATACAAGGGCGGGCTGCATCGTGAACTGCAACCAGCTGAATGTCTTCGTCCACAGTTTTTAGACCATTCAATACAGACTCTGCGCGGCTATCTCCTCCATGCACAACCTCCACATTTAAGAGCGTGACTTCCGCTCGAAATCGCTCGTCAAAAGCCTGTTGATCATCCTCTGCAATGACAACAATAAGCTGCTTAACATCTTCGCGTTGTCTAAACCTGTCGACACTGTGTAGCCACAATGCCCGTGCATTAACGGATACAAAGGGCTTCTTATCGTTTTTATCATTAAAGCGAGTACTCTTACCGGCAGCAACAATAATGACAGCAACATCAGACATGAAAACATTCTTATTCAAAGTGCGTGGTTATTTAATACATCCTAACTGCTATAAAGTCGATCGAGAACATCTACTAATTGCTCTTTAATCACACTTCTTCGCAAGGTCCCCTTCACCGTCAATTGCTGTTGTTCAACCGAAAATGGAAGACTCAGCAACGCAATGCGGGCTATCTGCTCATAGGATGCCCGATGTTCTAATTGTTTATTCACGATCTGCATAAACCATCGCTCAACGTTTGGGCTATCTTTCCAGTGATCCGATGTCCCGGAAACGTCAACTTGCTCTGAAAAATACCCCCAATCAGGAAACAGAATTGCCGTCAAGAACTTCTGGCCATCGCCAAACACAATCGCCTGCTCGATCGCATCGTGCTCCAGCAAAGTTTTCTCAATCGATTGAGGCCAGATATTTTGCCCGCCCGAAGTAACAATCAGCTCTTTCTTACGGCCCGTTAAATATAAGAACTGATCTTCGTCCAGTCTTCCAAGATCACCGGTTCGCAACCATCCATCACAGATTAAATCCGCTGTAGCTTGAGCGTCCCGATAATAACCAACACACACGTGTCGCCCTTTGATGAGAACTTCGCCATCCTCACTTAACTTGATCTCTGTTCCCTCTATCGCACAACCCACTGAATCATCTCGAATGTCGTTAGGGCCCGTTAATGTCGCAACTGGAGATGTCTCAGTCAAACCATACCCTTCAAGAACTGCTATCGAGTTTGCCTGGTAAAATTCAAAGACGTGACGAGCAAGAGCGGATCCCCCTGAGTTTATCTGAGATAAATTGGAGCCCAGAACACGGTCCTTGCTACTGGACTGGGCACACAAAGTCGCGAGCTTCTGAAAGAAATGCGGCACACCATTAATATGAGTAGGAGCAATAACGCCTACTTCCTCCACCGCTTTTTTCCGGTTAGATGCTAAGGTAAGCCGATGGCCACCTAGCAACCATACATACAGATCACAAGTTCGACCAAATGCATAAAAGAAAGGGAGGAAGTTAAACTGATGGGTGTCAGGCTCAAACTGATAACGTTGTAAAGCCATCTGGGCATCAAACACCAAGTTGTCCTCGGTCAGCATAACTCCTTTAGCTTCACCTGTGGTACCAGATGTATACACTATCGATGCGACCCGCTCAGATTCTCGACAAGGAATTGCTAACTCCCTATCTAATGTCGATGCCGAGACAACCATTTCATCAAAGTTTCCTAGAACGGGCATTAACTGTTCGGCAATAGTTCCATCTGTCCGGCCTAGGATTACGACGGGAATCGCCGGCCCCCGATCCAATGCTGAGTAAAACTCCCCCGAGACAAACAACAAGCTCGCTCCTGAATGACGGAGTTGCCTAGAGACCTGTTGAGAACTCAAATGCGTATTTATTGGAACAGACACCGCATGCAAATAATGGCAAGCCAAATCAATCAAGATCCAATCCAAACTATTCTCGGCCAGTAATCCAACCCGATTACCCTGGGAAACCCCAAGATTTTGCAATAATAAAGCCGTGTCATGGACACGTTCATATAATTCCTGCCAACCGACCTCTTGCGAGTCATGCTCGTTACAAATCCGCAAGGCATAGTCTTGCGGATTTGATTTAGCACGTTGTTGTAGAACTTGGAGGAACTTCATGAAACTGAGAACTAGATTATCCTGAGGAGCGGCAGGCCCTTTATAATGAACGTGTTCATGTAATCTTTATTGTAAGTAAGACAATATCACCTGCCTCTAATCCCTTTGAAGAGATGCTACATCGCTTTTACTTTTTCGTCTGTTTGATTTTTATCTTACTCTTAAATTGCCCTGTCTCGATTGCGACTAACCAACAGACCGTCCTATTACACTTTGACTATGGCAATGGATTTAGCAAACAGTATAAAACCATCTCCCTCTCACCGGGAGATACCGTCTTGGATGCGATGAAAACAATGCAAAAACATCCTCAAAAGATTCCGTTTAAGACTCGGGGCAGCGGTGAACTAACCTTCATTACTGAAATCGATATGATCAGCAACGAAGGAAATGGAAAAAACTGGATGTTCTATGTGAATGGCCAGCGAGCTAATGTTGGCGTCGGATCCTACAAACTGCATGCGAACGATCGAATCGTATGGAAATACGAATTGTTCCAATAATCAATACTTTAAAGTCATCATCGGACAACAAGCGAATCCGCTTTCGAGGTCAACCAGATCTTACCCATAGCATAACTACCAAAGAACAGGCTGACAAAAATCATATCACCTAGAATGGTCTGGCGGAAGAATGGAAGTGCTGAGGTATAACACTCCAGTAAACCAGCAGAATTCATCGGATAGAATGAGCTACTTGACCACACGGCGAGGTTCGTTCCAAGAAAGAAGAGGATTGAAAACCCCAGACCTGTGGCTCCTATGGAGGTAATCGACAACACAGGAGACTTTTGATTTTGGTGGAATTTTTTCAGCGATCTCCCAGCTACTGCTGGCAATGCGAGTAAGATGTAGACGGAAACCATAACCTTCGGAGCATAGCCTCCGAAATATAAATCACTGATCGTCAACACAATCAAAGGAACGGCTAACGCCAGCACTCGTCCTCTCAGGAGATAGCCAGCTAACAACGCCAAGGCTGCTACAGGTGAAACGTTTGGATAGTCCTCAAGGCCCAAACGCAGGACGACGCCCAGACACACCAAAAGTGCCACCAAAAGAACCTCTTTCGGATTCACCTTGAATTTCATAATCCATCCCTTATGTTCTGATTAGCTACCAGGTACTACTGGCGTGGGTTCCCCAGGATTAGCTGCTGGAGCAGCAGTGTCAACAGGACCTGCTGCTGGCAATAGGAAGCTTTCAAACTTTCGTACTTCATCTTCGAGGTCAGCCAACATTGTTTCACGATCCGGTTCTTCCACTGGTTCATCTGGTGAGACAGCACTGTCATTAGATGGCATACGAATCGTTGCAACTAATGCATCCATGCTTTCTTGCAATTTTGTAAGGGCAGGCTGTCCCGCGTTATCTTGCACGGCCGCCAAAACCATTCCGGTAGATGGAATCCTATTAGGTCCTGCCTGACGTCCTTCCTTACCAATCGCCAGTACCACATGATAAAGTTGGTAAGCGAGAATTCGACGGGAGTAATCAACACGACGTTTTTCTTCCTTGCTTAAAACTGAAGCTCCACCACCAAAGACGTCACCGCCCATACCGCCCATCATGCCACCCATACCACCATCCATACCTCCCATACCACCATCCATACCTCCCATACCGCCATCCATGCCGCCCATGGCTCCGCCCATTCCACCGTCCATACCGCCCATCCCACCACCAAAATCAGTGACACCACCAGCTGTTTGGGCAGCTTCCGCTTCTTTCTCAGCTTCAACGCGAGCCAATTCATTACGACAAATCTTAATGGCAAGCAAGCCAAGTGCGTTGGAGGTATCCTCTAAAGCAACCTTCGTTTGAGCATCATAATAGAAGTAATGCAGGGCTTTGGCTGCTGACAAACGCAACGAGATCGGGGCATCATCGTCTTTAACAATCGCTACAATCGCTGGAAGAATTTGGCCATTATCACGTCCAATAGCAGATAGAACTTCTAACGCTCGTCGTTGCAACCATGTCTGGCCCGAAGGGGTACGTCCGGCAGCCACCGCTTCCTGGTTCAAGAGGCTTAAAGCCTGAGTTGCAATCACAACCTGATTGTTACCGGGGATGTGATTGGTCAAACGATTCATACGGACATGACGTAAAACACCAACCCAACTTGCGAGCAGTATTGCATCGTTAGCAGCACCACCCTGTACATTTTGCACAAGAAAACTCAACGCCGCCGTCGAAGGTACAGGAACTCGTCGCGTTTGATCTGGATTATAATTGGACCGCTGGTTCATCTGACCGACAACCAACATCGCGTTATATTTAACCGCCGGATGGAAATTGCCCGTGATGAATGTCTGCATCTGAGGTAGGACGACATTGTTGACAATGTGCTGATAAATTACATCATTCTGACAACGAGTACTCAATTCATTGACAAAAGTCAAACGCTGAGCGGAAAGATCACCCATCGACTTGGCATGAGTAAACTGAGCCAAGATATTGTTTTCATACCATCCCTTAAGAAGCCCCTCATTCGTCATCTGAACCGCACCGGGAGTCCCTTCCCCAAGTGTAAAGGACATATTCAATTGGGCTTCACCACGCATAATCAGTGCAATTTGAGCACGGGCCTGATTGATGTTTTGTTTTACCTGATTCAGTTGAGCTCGGGCTTCAGGAGCCTGATGTGGCGCCAGATCGAACTGTGGAGCAATTGGAATTTCTGTATAAGGTGACGGTTGTTGCGCCTTAGCTACCGTCATCAACGAAAACCAACTGACCAAGAGTAAAGCAAAACCTAACTTTTTGAACAGCACTGTATTCCCCTTTGAATTAGCTGTTATTGGTCCGCAAAAAGGACCTTTCTCATTCTTCTATCATACGTACCCTTGAAATCCCAAGTCAATTCAAGGAATAGCTCAGAAACAAAACTTAAGGCACAATATGACACTATCAACCTCGACCTAAAACGCGCGAATTTTCCAAAACAATCGTTCAGCAAGAAAAATCCGAGGGCAGAAACTGATTTGGGCACGCTATAACCGGAATGTCTTAACATTTACCACCTGACACCTCCAAAACCTTCGATGCGTCCAACGAATGAAAAGTGTACCGATTTAGGGGGCTACTTCCGCTAATATTAGAGTGAAGAAGGGTATTTCCCAACGCCGACAGTGGAGATCACTCAACCTTTTTACGACTGTACGTAATTAGCACCATTCCAGGCTCCTTACCGTCAAACTTCTCAGGATAAGCCTTCCCTTCGAGTGAATAGCATATGGTTAACTTATCTCTCCCCTCTAATTTATAGATTCCAAGTATCTTCTTCCCCGCGTTCTCCCCCTTCACTCCTGTGATCTCAATCTTTGCAGGTTTAGAATCCTCCTCCAGAGCGAAGGTTCCCTCATCAACAACTTCGCCCATACGCGAAGTACTATATTGCTTTCCACGCATTTGCAACTGAATCATCTTGTTGAAGTCAGCTGGCACTTCATTGCCTTCAATCACTGCGACAGAAACTTGCCAGTCACCATGAAAGATCTTTGAGTCATCCGCTGACAAAGAAGAAGCGGTAAGGGTTAGTAACAAGATAGAAAGGATACTGGACTTTATCATCAGACTTTCAAACCTATTGAAAACATTCACAATCTATAGCACTAAATTTTACAATCGCACTTCGCATTAGAATCCTACAGAAGTTTCTCTGGACTTTCAACTTCAGAATGGATTTTGACGAATCAACTGAAACCCTGATCCTTTTGAAATATTCTGGCCTGTCGAAAGAACTCCTTTCGCAGTCGCTCACTTTCCATTTGTGTTTCTTCCACGAGCGGCATTTTGGGCATCGCTTCATGAACACGCTGGGCAAAACGACCCTGCCCCCGCTCCATTACCTCGCCTGGTCTTCCACCATAGACCGGAACATCCCGCACACCACAACTAGGTGATCTCGACTTAAAAACATAACCGCAAACATTTTGAATTTGAAGCTGCTCAATCCAAGAGGCGGCAACCGAATCCATCTTTTCCGACCAATCCTGACGAGATTCAATTGCCATCAACATCCGCTCGCCATCATGCAACTCGATCTGAATTTTCTCTCGAGGTACAGACATCCCGGCTTCCAATTCCGGACAAATCGGGATCCACTCAACTCCTGCCACACTTTCCAGCCAGGCTTGAAACTTATGTTTACCGTCGTAGCGAACGTTTTGCCCTATCAAGCAGGACGAAATGGCGATGGGGATTGTCAAAGTCATAATCGCCCCATTATAGCAAACACCTCTCTAACCACAGTTTTGAACCTCTTCTCAGGTTGTGCCAATATTGGAGTGAGGTGAAAATGGATCTTTACGAGTCTCTAACCTAGTTATCCATGTCTCCTAAAAAGCTCATACTTATTGTTTTCGTTATTTCCATGAGCTATGCTGTGCTGCGCTATAACCTTTTTGGCGATGTCCCTACCTCGGACATCCCATTCTATGTACTGAACAAAGTATTATCCTTTGGTGGGTTACTATTGTTGGGCATAGCAGGATTGAAACCCACATCTTCAGAACGTCATAAGTTGGGGATCGCTGCGGCATATTGTCTACTAATGCACGTCGTCATCACACTCACTATTTTCTCACCCGAGTACTTCTCAAAATTGTTCGAGGCAAACTCTCGCAGACTGACACTTTCTGCAAGCCTCTCATTGCTTTGTGGAACTTTGGCGTTTGTCTGCCTCATACATTTGTGGAGAGTATCGATCAGCAGACGTAAAGGCACCGATTTGAGTCTTGTCAACGGACTGGGAAGACTCCTGCTGATATTTGCTGCTGGGCATACCGCGTTCATGGGAGGCAGTCTCTGGTTCAGTCCTAGCACATGGCCCGGTAAACTCCCACCTATCACACTATTCGCCTTCGCGACAGCCATGATCTTTCTTTGGATTACTCACAAGCGTAAGCGATCAGATGCCTAAACCTGAACAAAACATGATCCGTACATTTGACTGTGTAATTGTCGGCGCCGGTGCGGCAGGGCTGATGGCTGCTATCGAATCAGCAAAGCGAGGACGCCGCGTGTTATTACTTGAAAAGAATTCGAAACCCGGCGTAAAAATTTTGATGTCCGGTGGTACACGGTGTAATCTCACACAAAACACGGATACTTCCGGAATCATCTCTGAGTTTGGTAAAGAAGGTCGTTTTCTCCACTCAGCTCTGGCTGCTTTCAGCAACACAGACCTAATCGACTACTTCAACCAGCGCGGGGTACCGACCAAAGTTGAGCCAACCGGTAAGGTTTTCCCACGAAGTGACCGGGCGAAAGACGTCTTGGACGCGTTGGTCTCAGATGCTGAGGAAAACAATGTCGCCTTAAATCTGAAGGAACCGGTGCATACCATTGAGTTCGAAGACAATACCTTTCAAGTACACACTCAGCATGCCACCTATCGAGTGGACCGGGTCCTAATCACCACGGGAGGGATCTCCTACCCAGGCTGTGGCACCACAGGCGATGGATATCAATGGTGTAAACAATTCGGCCATTCGATTGTCGAAACCGTCCCGGCACTGGTCCCACTCCAAACACCTGATCAAAGCTGGACTCGTGACTTACAGGGTTTAACACTCGAAAATGTCGAAGTGTCAATTGTCAATTCATTACAAAAGACACTCGCAACAACACGGGGCTCAACACTGTTCACTCATCTTGGAGTCTCCGGTCCGTCAGCAATGAACATCAGTAGAACTGTTTCGTACTCCGATGATTCCGATTTATCTCTACGGATCAACTTTCTCCCAAACCTAAACGTTGAACAGAAATTCTCTTACTTAAAAAATCTCTTGCGTGAGCAAGCTAAGAAACAAATTGGCACTGCACTTAAAGGCGTCTTGCCGATAAGAGTCATTCACGTATTATTGGAACAATCCAAAATCAATCCAGCATCTCGCTCTGCGGAAGTATCTAAAGCAAACATTCGCAAGCTAACAAAGGCTCTCCATGGACTAGCGACCAAAGTGACCGGAACCCTTGGATTTACCAAAGCGGAAGTCACCGCTGGTGGTGTCAATTTACTGGAAATCGATTCAAAAACGATGGAAAGCAAGTGCCAACCAGGACTGTTTCTAGCCGGTGAAATCCTCAATTTGGATGGACCTATCGGCGGCTACAATTTCACCGCCGCGTTTGCTACAGGTTTTTTGGCCGGACGTTACCTGTAAACATCACTCTGCGACAGTCGTAACGATTATTCCAGTAGGCCAAGAGGAAGAATAATACGTCATCCGTTCGTTCTGTCTTCCATAATTTGATAAATCATTAACTACGATAAATAGGTTACCATCACCCCAAGAGGTAACGTTGTCCAAAGCAACAAGAATCATACTGGCATTTGCTGTACTGAACGCCGTGTTATTTGGTTGGTATAGCAGCTTCATCGCCGAAGACGCCTATATTGTCTATCGCTATAGTGAAAACCTGAGTGACGGCAACGGGCTCGTTTTCAATCAGGGAGAGTACGTCTCTGCGCTGACCTCCCCCTTACACAGTCTCATCGTGAGCGTGCTCTATTGGTTTAGCGGCGAATCGGTTTGGAGTAATCGCCTTGTCGCATTGCTACTGCATTTCGCGGCCACGGCGTATTCCTATCAAATTTTACGACCATACAGAACCCTGGTACTTTACGGCTTCATGGTTTGGCTTAGTCCTTACATCATCTTTTGGACGGCTGGTGGATTAGAAACTATCTATCTATCTAGTTTTCTAACCGTCGGGTTTACAGCAGCATGCCATTGCAGACAGCAATTCTCACCTCAAAACCAACTGCTCTTTTCAGTCTGTCTGGGGCTGGCATTTCTCACCAGATTCGACAGTTGTTTAGTCACTTTACCACTATGGTTTCATGTGGCGAACTGCCAATGGAAGCATTCGGAAGGCAGCAAGCTGCGATCTATCCTTTATCTCCTGCTTCCGGGACTGGTAATCGCACTGGCTTGGCTTAGCGTGTCCTATAGCTACTATCATGATATCTTTCCAACATCGGTTTACCACAAGCCTGCACGCTGGGACCATCAACGCACCAACGTCCTGTATATGATCCAATTCGGGCTTTTAACAGGTATCCTTCCATTGCTTGGCTGGACATTGATTAGTCATGTAAAACATAACGGATCGAGGCTGAAATCAACGATCAAAGTAACGTTAAGAAACCACTGGGGAATTTTAACCGGCGGAATTCTTTTTTTCTGGTATGCGACAGGAACGGCCACTGCTCACATGATGTTTTCCTATCGAATGCTACTTCCCTACCTACCCATACTCGTAATCATCCTCATCGACTTGATGGACAACATTCACGATGACGGCCTGCAAGCTGGAAGATTTGGACATCGTGGGTGGGGTGTGGTAGTGGTTTTAGCGGTTACGATGCAAAGCCTGCAATTTTATTACATCGATCAGATCTCCATCAACCCGGGACGCTACGGAGAGTACACGAACCTTTCACGTCAAACGTATATGGAATTCATGTCGATTCTGGAAGAGCAAGCAGAAGCAATTAACACTCATTGGAAACAAGAAGGTACCGACCGCCCACCACAAATACATGTTTATGCTGCTGGTATTCTTCCGTACAAATTGGAGCGGTCAGAAATTGTGGACTGGGGACTCGTATCGTACCGTAAAAATGTCAAAGTAAATGCGGCGCAACGTGGACTCTTATACAGCTCTGATTACATCATTACCCTGACACCTCGACACTTCACAAAGAAACACCAGTTACAGCGGGAGCCTGACTCGCTCGAACTAATTCATGAAGAACAACTCGCTGGCTTCGACCATACCAATGATCAGTTGGAGACATTTTCTGTCTTTTTCAATCGTTCGCCAAACGAATACAAACTACCAGCTTACGTTGACGGCCCTGCACTAACACCTATTCCTGAAAAGATACCTTAGTATGGCAATGCCCGACGACATCGCCGAAACGAGTTTCCCAACGGTCGAGGAGCCCTATTCACGCTCTTCGCTTAAGAAACGGTGCACCCTCGTCTTCTGTCTATTAATGGCTAGCATTGCCTATTTGGGAGTTCGCTCACACCGATCATTCTTTCATGACGATGCCTACATCACTTTGCGTTATGCCAATCAATGGCAATCCGGAAATGGTCCGGTCTGGAATCCCAACGAGCGAGTAGAAGGTTATACAAGTTTTCTACATCTGGCAGTATTAACCCCACTGCAAAAAATAGGCATTTCACCGGAAGGTTCCGCGCGAATCGTAGGGCTCTGCTCTTATCTCGCCATCTGGAGCATGATTGTTTATTACAGTTACAAAACTGAATCAAATCAAATTCGCAGGCTCACCAAAATGTTGATTCTCATGGGCACCATCCCAACTGCCTTTATAACGATTGCCTGGAGTCTGGGAGGACTCGAAACACCGCTGTACATGTTGTTATTGATGGCAGCCACTTACCTATTCACAACATTCGAACAGAACGATTCCACGCGCAAGGCGATTACTGTCGGACTGCTGCTGGGACTTTGCACTCTAACACGGCCCGAAGCGGCTCTGTTTGTCGTCATCACCATCACTACAGGGCTGGTGTTCTACCAATCAAGGAAGATCTCACTTTGTATTCTGCTGGCATTTAGTATCCTTTATATGCCCTACTTCGTTTGGCGATGGCAATACTACGGAGACATACTACCCAACACTTTTTATGCAAAGCTAGGGACACCGCTCACCAAACGTCTTCAAGATGGGTTCTATTACTTGCATACATTTCTGCGGTCAGCGCCGTGGCCTGCATTACTCGCACTGGCAAGCTGGAGCTATACACTTTTCAAACAATCTGACCGACGAACGATCAGTTGGAAATATATGACAGCAATCAGCCTGGTCGCCACATTTTATATAGTTTGGACTGGTGGCGATCACATGCCTGCCTATCGTTTCTGGGCTCCCTTGCTTCCCATTTACGCCTGGTTTATTGCGCATGCATGGTCATCACAAGCAGATACAGCAACGTTCAGACAATGGGCTCTGGTACCGGCAACTCTCATCGTTCTGAGTATGAGTCAGTTCCTGGTTGTAGAGGAACGCATGCAGAACGCTCGACGTGCTGATCCTGCAGCTGCTATAGGGAAACAAGTCGGAAACTATATTTCAAAAAACTTCGCCCCCAACTCAGTAATTGCAACCAACTCCGCAGGTGCCGTTGCTTACTTTGCTCCTGACCACTATTTCATCGATATGCTCGGCCTGAATGATCGCACCATTGGCAAACGCGATGATTTCCCAATACGAACCCACTGGCAGCAGTTTCCAGGACATAGCAAAGGTGACGGGAAATACGTGCTCTCGCGTCACCCGAACTATATCATTCTGGGACCGGCGGAAGGCACAGTGGCTAATACTGCCAACGAAAAGAAAGTAAACGTTGTCTGGTTCTTGTCTGATCAGGAGATCGCAGAGGCACCGGCGTTTGTCAGCAACTACCAGCTGAAAACAGTTCCATTAAGTAACACGTTAATCTTTAATTATTACGAACGTAAGCAAGCAGCTACTCACCCTTAAGCACTTGGTCAAAGAGTGGAAACGCTACATCTCCATTCCAACGATGACCACCGTCAAAATGATCGTAGTGCAGATTCTCGCGCTGACCATAGGCGTTATAGATACGCTCCAACCTTTGTTTGAACTTTGTATCCCAGCCATCACCAACAATTAAAGCGTCTTTATCTCCCATTTCCCAAACAGCAGGTCGGGGAGCAATCAAACTACCTATCTCGCTGTAATCTCCATATTCCAAGAGACTGGGGATGATCTGCAAGCCACAACTATAACGTAGCGACGTCCGTTCCTGTAACAGATTCAGAGCACCACTGATTGCAGCAACTTTAATGCGAGGTTCCATGGCTGTCGCCATCATGGTCATGCGACCACCATACGATAAACCAGCACAACCTATTCTATCGGGGTCGACTTCCGACCGACTTTGAAGGAAGCTAACTGCCCAGCGAATATCCCGCACATTTTCAGCAAGCGGTACCCGCCCCACTGCCATCATGCGTACAAATGTCACGGCACACGGGTCCGAACCATATCGATCTTTTTCAACTCGATCACCAAACGGAATTAAACAAGGACAAACCACAACATAGCCACGACGAACAAATTGCAAACCATAGTCATAATTGGCACGTTCAATATCAGCTGCTACACCAGGCAGATCCGCTCGACCCGCCACGGCATGATGCCCGAACTCTCCATGACCATGTATAGCCACCACCGCAGGTCTTCCCCGAGACACTCCATCACTAGGAATGAGCAGATAGACTGGAAGATCCGGAACACCGTTAGCTTTGAGAATAATCTCATAGCGCGTATGATCCTCCATTCTTTTTCCTCTCACCATCACGGTTTCCCACCGTTTCGGCGGACTGGTCGAACCCAGTAATTCTCTTAACTTCCCCGAGAAGCCGGTATGCCATTGCTCTGCGTCAGTCACTGTCTCACCGTAAAACAGCATCTGCAACTTCGCCTTCGAGATTTCCTGGCGCAGGGACTCATTAATCGTCTGAGGCGAGAGAGCCTCGCGAGCCTGTTGCCCCTGTTGCCCTAGCAAGGAACCTAACAACATCGACTGCAACCACAGGCTGAAAAACAGCCGTTTGAAAGCCATCATTTCCATCGAACACATCGGACTACCTTGCAGTCCAACCTCCGTCGACGACCAACATGCTTCCAGTCATATAACTAGAAGCATTACTAGAAAGAAAAATAGCGGCTCCTTGAATCTCTTCCATCTCGCCCCAGCGTTCTAAGGCAACCGCGCCAACAATAAACTTCTTCGTTTGCTCATCATCTTTGATTGGAACATTCATGGGCGTAAGAAATGGTCCGGGGCAAATTGCGTTACAGGTGATTCCAAATTCGGCAAGCTCGAGTCCCAGAGCCCGAGTCATCTGAGCTACAGCACCCTTACTCGAAGTATACGGAGTTCGATTCGACAGGCCAACCAAGCCAAGTGTACTCGCCAAGTTCACGATACGACCATAGCCCACCTTCTTCATATGAGGCACAACGGCTCGAGCCATTCGCCAAACACCGTTTACGTTGACATCCATAACTTGCTGGAAATCTTCGAAGGAGAGTTCATCAATCGGGCCACGGATGTTGATACCGGCATTATTAATCAATACATCAACTTTACCGAACTCACTGATACATTTCTCTAACACTGCGTTGACATCATCTTCGCATGTCACATCAGCCTGGAGACCAATCGCCCGGACCCCATGATCTGCCGTGATCTCATCAGCCGCGGCGTCGGCTTCTTCCTGATTGCGGCTAATAAGCAGTACATCCGACCCTGCCGAGGCCAAACCAGCTGCCATTGCCTTACCAAGCCCTTTAGAACCTCCGGTAACAATAGCAGTGCGTCCGGTCATGTCGAACTGTTTAATTCCTGGTAGCGCCATTTTCTATTCTCCATCTATAAAGAAAAACCGCAGACGCACTTGGTATTAAGTTCGCCTGCGGTTGCTCCATCAATTTTGCCTATCTGCTTAACTTGCTTCCTGTTTGGCTTCTTCAGCCTTCTTAGCTGCTTCTTCTTCAGCCTTCTTAGCTGCTTCTTCTTCAGCCTTCTTAGCTGCTTCTTCTTCAGCCTTCTTAGCTGCTT
>Ga0209404_10000262_pt1 | contig 42796 bp, 26 predicted proteins | sample TroAtlMetagenome_2_FD_187447 | JGI IMG/M metagenome (GOLD analysis project Ga0209404, IMG submission 187447) | Marine eukaryotic phytoplankton communities from Atlantic Ocean - Tropical Atlantic ANT8 Metagenome (SPAdes) (version 2) | ecosystem: Environmental > Aquatic > Marine > Oceanic...
TAAGCTCTCCAAGGTTTTGACCCCCTGGAAGTGTGGTAATTTCAGTTCCTCTACCACCTTCGCGGCGAGGTAACCAGAAATCTTCCATCATAGACATGTATTTACGATCATCTCTGATCTCACCAGTGGCAGCATCGTACACTAATTTGTTACGATACCTTCCCATAACTTCACGAAGATATTGTTCTGCTTTAACTTTAGGTAAGTTACCTACGTCAATATAAAATATTCTACGCTCTGGTGCACGGGATATACGATAGATGACCAAAGAATCTTCGATCATTCTAAGTTGATTGAGTACTTTGATACCCTTGTGCAAATAAGATAATACGATATTTCTATTGGTATCCATGATACCAGAAGTAATATAGGTTATAGCATCCTTTGCAATTTTAATTCCACTATTAGCAGATGTGTTATTCAATCCTTTTGGATTGTATATAAAGTACTCTTCAGATTTACCGAAGTCATACTTCATAAATTCATCTGCGGTCTTAGGCTTATTAATCTGCCTTACTTTCTTAATCTTTGAAGGATCAACATAGCGAACTTCAAGAATACCGTCTTGAGGTGCATCTAAATTAATTACCTTATGATAATATAAACGCCCATCGATGTACCATCTACGGAACATCTCATGGGCTTTACTATCAAATGCAAATAAGTTTTTGATGTAATCAAACTCAGTACGAATCATCCCTTTAACGCTTTCGCTAACTTCGAGGTTATCTAAGTTAACTTGTACAGGACTATCATTCTTGTCAGCAACGATTGCTTCATGAATAATATCTTCGATAGCTGAATCCACTTCTGGATGCATTGCCATCTCACGATACTTTTTCACCATATCGTACTCGGTCTTGAAGTTACCGTCTAGATCAAGATACTGACCATAGTAACCACCCGCAATATAACTGGTTGCGCCGTCCTCGCTTGAAGGGGCAATTGGAGAAGGAGCTCTGTCCTTCTCCTGAACCTTCTTCTTAAACGAGAAACCGAATAACTCTGCTGCCATAATATTTTTGGTTTCTGCTTACCTTCTATTTAGTCGCTTAACTAGGATCGGTATCAGCGTTAACTAAATTTTTATTAGCACCATCTTCAGTGACGTGGTACTGATATGCAAACTCAACATCAAATTCTTCATAAGAATCATTGTTGTCGTAAGCAACAGAAATCTGTGAAACACTAACTGGCCATGCAGCAACCAATCTGTAAGTACGAATGGTTTTTAACGAATCACTTTTACCGAACTTGTCAAGTTGAGAAACAGTAATATCCTCAAAAATGTCATCTACGTCTGCCGATGCTAAGTTAGCATCTGCAGCATTTGTCAATGAGATCCATTTCTCATAAGCAGCTCTCATTTCAAATGCATCATCATTATAGAATGTACCAGTCCATGTCTCATAAGTTCTGTCTCCAGGAACTTTAACGACACGACCACGGAAAGGAAGTTCTACTGTACCTACATTAGTTGCTGGCAATGCAGCAGACTTGCACATAAATTGTACTGCGCTATCTGTATTGCCGTTGATAACAGGTGCTGTGACACCATCTGGCCAGACATGATTGACGGAAAAGAGGTTAGGGCGAACACCACCTCTTATAGCTTCCTGAAAACTTAGTAGCCCTAGTTTGGTTGCTTCAGCCATTTTCTTTTAATACTCCTTAATTAAATTTAGCGTTTGGGGACGACTTCTTCAAAGCTAACACCAGTACGTGTAGCAATGAATGTCAGTGTGATGAAGTTAATCGAGCGTGCTGGCTTGATGTAGAAATCAGCCTTGAACTCGTTAGCGTCAATGACTGCACCAGTGTTATTGGTACTATCACAAACAACTAGGAAGTCGGTGATACCTCTTTCGGCTTGAATGCCTCTAAGATATGGTTCAACAACATTCTTAAAGTTGTTACGAGTGAACTCGTCATTGAGTTCAAAAAGAACCCCCTTCGCAGCGTTACCGATTGTCTTCTCAATCACGTTGAAGAGACGGCGAACGTTTATGCGATCAAAAGCAGATGGTGAAGCGAGAGCAGTTTTGTCTCCGAACAGAATGATACCCTGACCAGGAAGAGAAGTAACTGGGTTAATTCTATTCTGATAGAGTTTATCTCTCTCTGTTCTTGTTGGTGAGAATGCAAGTTTAACAGCATTCTTGATTGAACCACGATTCAAACCAGCAGGTGAGAACCAAGGTAATCCATTAGCAGTAGTAGCGGCACATAATCCTGCTGTGTCTCCGTTGCAGGGAACGTAACGATACTTGTCTGCAAATCTGTCGTAGACATACTTCCAAGTATTATCAAACACACCGAATGATGTTGCTTGAAGTGTATTGTAGAAGTCAACTACGTTTTGTGTTTGTGTTGCAGAGCTTGTTACTCCAACAACATCTCCTCTATATGGTGAGAGGAATGCGATACAATCTTTACGAGCAGAAGCAATTGTTAATGCAGCAGCTGCTACAGACTTTGAATTAGTCTTTGCAGATGCACCACTTCCAGTATCTCCTGGACCTGCCAGTAGATAATCGATCAGAATTGTTTCAGGATCAGCAAACTCTTGCATCGCTGAGATGATCTCACCAGATGTTGCACCACCTGATTCTGCACCTTTTGCTAAGGTGTAAGATCTTCCACCGATTAAGTCGAATGCTGTTGTGCTATCGTTACCAGCGTTGTTAGTACCAGCAAGGTTACCAGTAGCTAATTGGTTAGCACTTACATCATAAAGATCAGTAGCTTCATGAGATCCCCAGTATACCCAATTGGACTTATCTAGGAAAACTTGTGGATAGTAGTTACCAGATCCTTCAGCAGTCTTACCATTATTTGCTTTAGACAAATAAGTAAACTTCTCAAGAACTGTATTTGGAACTCCGCTAATTTCGCCTGTTCCGTCATATACTACTACATGAACTTCATCCTTAGATCCACCACGAGCAGCGACGTAAGGAGAAGTTCCAGGACGAGGAGCAATTGAACTCCAGTTCAGACCTGTGAAAACTGTTTGCTCATCATACCACTCAGATTTTGCTGTGACGTTAAGGTCAGTAACACCGTTCTCAATGAGGTCGGTTGCAATCCAAGTGTCAGAAGTAATTAAGGAGACTTTATTGTTGGTGCCATCCCAAGCAAAGATGTACCCAGATTTAGCACCGTTGGGGCTAGCAGAGGCAGTGACTACTTGGGTACCTACTGTTGTTGTTCCTAATGCACCGTCAAGTGTTAGAGTTATATCAGCACCAGCATCTATAGTTGCTACTCTTAGAGCATTCTGCTCTGTACCAATATTTCTAGATGCCCACTTGAATGCGTTATTACCTGCACTGAAGTAAGTTGCTTCATATACATCCTTTGTTGGTATAGAAAGAATGTATGGAGAAGTCGTACTATCGTCTGAAGCACTTAGTTGTCCTGAAGTAGATGCTCTAACGACATCCAATACTCCACCGTATGATAGGAAACTTGCAGCAGTCCACCATGTTTCTGCGTTTGCATCCGTGGGTTCACCGAAGGTTTCAATTAATTGAGCTTCTGTTGATATACGTATTGGTTTCAATACTGGTCCTTTTGTGAAGGCCCCAGCAATAGCTCCTACGTTTACTTCAACGGTCTCAATCGAACCAATAGTTAGATCCCTTTCCTGGATCTCAACTCCTGGCGATAAGAGCGTGCTAGCCATGCGTTTAACTCCTGATGATAAATCAATTTTTGTCTAATATTATTTAGAAAAAAGTGATTTTAGCGATACTCCCACATGTAGTTTCTATCTCCATACTCATCCAACTTCCAATTCTCTGGATTAGAATCATTCATATCAATGGTCCAAATATTCCCTTCTTCGTCTACTACAGTCTCATCCTCCAGTCCATCATCAATAAAACCAAAGGGAGCCATGTCCTGTTCTATCTGATTCTTCTGCTCTTCATATATTCTCTTACGGATATCTTGATCCGTCATCTCTTTAAAGTAATCTTGCTGTACTAACCATGCAAATATAACGAGACACATCACAAGGTCGTCGTTGTATCCCTCGTCAGCTTCAAAGGATTGTTTGTTTTGAATGAAGGTAGTTAACTCAGCAACAATGTTATAATCCTTAACAAGTAACTTATCATCTTCTATTAAATGCTTCAAGTTAGAGCACCCTTGTGCCTTAACTGTCTTACTCATCTTGACACCCATCTGGGTCTTAGTACCTGAGAATCCCTGACCTACTATTTGACCTGCTCTACCACGCATAGCACACATGAGAACATTCTCATACTCAATATCATAGAATAAACTCGAAGCAACTGCTTCTCCAATATCATTTACTTCTATAAGAATATGTGCATTATTATAATTTGTACCAACATTATACATTACGTTGGGGAATAACATAGGTCTTATTTCATTACTCCTATACTTAGCAACCAATGACCATGGTGCTTTTGTTATATCAATGACTACAAAGGCAGAGTAATCCTGTGATAAACCACGAGATACGTCAACACATATGATGTAATCATGACCATCCAAAGGATCTTCATAAACATCTAATCCAGCATTTTTTATAATTGGGTCGTCATAAACCAATGTTCTTAGTTTAGCAGCCGATATTAAAGTGTCAACAGATCCTAAGAACTCACACTCAAACTCTTGAGTGAACTGTCTTTCAGATGTGTTGGCAATAGTTGTCTCTTTCCACTTGGCATCTCTACCAGGCACTTTACTCCAATGTACCTCAGTCCATGCATATCCATTCCTACCTTTCTGTGCATCAACCCAGAGTTTGTAGAAATGATTCATCCCATATGGGGTTGAGATGATGATGACTTTGGTTTTTGTACCAGACGTAATAGTAGGATAAACAGAACTAAAGAATGCTTCTGCGATATGATTTGGGATAAAGGCGAACTCGTCGAGGAAAATGATATTGAACGACATGCCTCGGACAGCACTTGCAGATGTAGAAGCTGCCAGTATCTTTGATCCATTTTCTAACTCCATGCTACCTTTGTTGTACACAACAATACCCTGTTGTAGCCACAAAGGTAATTGTTCATATGCTAATTGCAATCTTCCAAGCAAGTCCCTAGCAGTGGATAACTTGTTTGCAAGAATACCAATATTAACATTATCATTAAACAAAGCATAATGCAAAAGGTAAGACACACACGTAGTGGACTTACCAGTCTGTCGAGGTAACTTTGCTATATTGAATCTATTGTTATGAAATTTTTCAATTAGTTCTTCCTGAAAATCCCACATCTCAAAAGGAACTATACCTTCATCAAGAGATATGATCTTGATATAGTTCCTAGTGAAATAGATAGGATCATCCTTACACTTAAGATACTCCTCAATTTGTTCTTGAGTGAATTGTATCTCAGTACCAACCTTTTTAAGATTGGGGTTACCTAAGTAAAAATCTGATTGATCTGCCATACTAATGGGTCGCTAGCCACTCCTCCGCTTCCTGCTTGGTGTTAAAGAAATGAAGGTGTCTGTTCAATTGTAGAGTATATTGATGATCAACTTGATCATACCCTATAATACCTTCATAGTCGATCCAATCAGGATCAAGACGATCTTCTGGAACTGTTGTCATGGCTCTGGACCTCCGATTTCTTGAGCTCATATTCTAGCATAGATCTAAGCAATTTGGATCTAGTAGAATCCCCGAATGCTTCGAGGACTTGTAGTTCAGATTGTAATTCGGCAATTCGCTTATCCATTATATAGGTCCGTATGTTATTTTTTCTTGTTGTGTTGAGCCCACGCAAATGCGTATGCTTTGTCTTTTCCGACTTTCTTTTTTAAAGATTTAACTTGTTTCTCTCTTCCAGGAGGTGCATCCTCTCCGAAGATACCACCAACTACAGGTGGTAAAGATTGTTTACTACTATCAGCTGACCAGTGGCCATCTGAAATATTTGGTTTAAGAGGTTTCTTAGATTGACCTTTCTTTTTCCAGCTAGATGACTTCTTAGTCTTTGCTGCTATACCTGCAGAACCTCCATCAGTCTTTGCTGCTAAACCTCCACCACCACCTGTAGTTGATGCTAAAGATTCATTAGTCATGAATACTGTTCCATCAGTAGGATCTGATTCATGATACTTGATTACCCTACTATTAGGATACACACTATTTGCTATCTTCTGTGCTTGAGGTCTCTGAAGTTTTTGTAACTTACTTCTAAACACAGTGATATCATATTCTCTACCACGCCATACGACGGTGAGAACATAGTATCTTCCATACATTGTAGGAATACGTGATGCCATTAAGCAGATACAGCGTTGTTATCTTTATCATGACGCTGATACGCAGCAGGAGTCCTAGTAGTGTTATTAGTATTCCTTGCCTGATATGTACCAGGTGTCCTAGCAGAATTGTCAGTATTACGAGCTTGATAGTCTGCGTTCCAATTCTTGAAGGTCTTAGTAGACCATCCTTCATTACCACTGAACCAATTGACAGTTGTACTGCCTGGTTGTGGACTTACGGGATCACAGTTTTCGTCGTTTCTTTGGTATGCCATGTGACTATTTATCTGTTTCCTTAGATACCTTTTTCAGCATTTTTTGGAGGTCAGCAGTACTACCAACAAACAATGAGTTGTTAGTTACTACCTTTTTAGCACTCTCTTCCTTGACAGCTTTCTTGTCTTTTTGTAGTGCCATTAATTTGTCGGCTACATCTCCGACGTGCTTGATGAGTTGTCCAGCAACTTCATATGCTCTAGGGTGATCAGAAGACATAGCCAAATCAAGAGCACCGTTGACAGCTTCTTGTCCCTTATCCACCAATAAGTAAAGGTTTCCTCGTGCATACTCATAATCATCCTGTACTTGATCTTGTCCATCAACTTTTTTAAGTTGATCTTTTCTTGTACTACACCCACCTTCAGGTGTAGTACTAACTTCAGTTGCAACTGCTTCTACAGTTTCAAATGCTTCATCCAATCCAGAAGTATCATCTTCGATTCTATCTTCTGCTGTTTTTTTCTTTGCCCAATTACTCATAATACGATATGGTTTCTCCAAATCCGAAATCATCATCACTTGTTAATAGTGCATCATCAGCAGCATCAATTAGATCGACCTTTGTACCAGCAACTGCAGATGCAGCAGTGGTTCCATTCTGTGCTCTACGAACAGATAATTTATCTGGTGATGTTTTACTCTTAACATACATTACTTCATTACCAATCTCAATATAGGATTGAGTAGGAATGTTGCTGTAGTCTTGAACTTGTACAACGAGATTTCTTGCGGTAATAGCACCTGCGAGTTCTGTAGTACCATCCTTGTCTTTGTCTGTCTTTGCCTTTGGTACAACCTGATAAGCAATCTGTCTTGTCTTTGAAAGATCGACATCCAAAGTAGTATCGACTTTTGCTTTCTTGATTGGTCCCTGAGTTCCAACAGGTCCAAAGATGTAAGACTTGACTGTGAACTGCATAGTTATTAAGGTTATCTTCTTATCATCGAAAGAACCTTCATAATCATCACTATAATTAATACTATTCAATACAATAGGAATATCTCTATACTCATTCATATCATCAACCAACTTAATAGTCATTTGATATGATGGTTGGAATACTGGAACAATCTGTTCAGTTATTTCCAATGCTTCATCATTAGTCTTAGATATTATATTTAATTCAAAATCAATATTATAAGGAACAGGTGTAAACTGTTTCTTAACTGCGTTTGCTGTATTTGCTTTTAGTGTTAAAGTTGTAGGAGCAAGTTTCCTACTGGAATCATATGAGATACCAGTCATCTCAAATGATAAACGTGGAACAGTAATAGCAACCTTCTGATTAAGATCTGCTTGCTGTTCTAATCTTGCTAAAAATTTCTGTCGCGGACCATAAGCAAGAGGTACTTTCATTCTACTGTAAGTAGTACCGTCTGACTTTTCCTTACGAACTTCTATATTATTGAAGAGTGTACCAAATCCTATGACGCACTTTCTAATAATTTTATTGTATGTGTATGCACCTAACATTACAAGTTACCTGCTAATCCAAATGGGTTTGTTTCAGTGAAGTCTAATATATTATCACCAGCTGTCTCAAAAGTGACAGCCTCAGAGTATTTAGGATCTGCTGTTGCCATTTCGTCTCTATTATCTAGCACAATTGTAGCACCAGAATCTGAGCCCATGATTGTTTCACCTATAACAAAGGTAGCGGTTGGTGACTTCAATTTAATCCAACCTTCCTGTGCATCCCACTCAACCATCTGAGCAGTTGCACCAGTAGTACCACCAGTAACCTGTTCTGGTACTGAGAATGTACCTGTTATACCAGTAGGTGCTGCAGAGAATGTAGCAGTCGCAGATGTGTAAGAACTACCAGCGTTTGTTATATCAACTACTTTAACACTCTTATATCCAGAACCACCATTAACTATATTAACAGCAGTTAGAACTCCACCAGTAAACGTAGGTGTTATGACTGCAGGAACAGCACCACCATCAGGAGCACTGACTACTAAAGTAGTTCTATCCTCATCATATCCAGAACCACCATTAACAATCTGAACAGATCTAACCTGACCTTCTTTAACAGTACCTCGAATCTCAGCTTGGGTAGTTGGTGTTCCACCACTAAGTGTTATATTACATAGATATGCTGTTGCAGTCGCACCAGTTCCATCTCCAGCAATAGTAACAGTAGGAGCTTCATTGTACTTAGAACCATTGTCACTAATGTAAATGTTCTCTATTGTATTGGTACTGCTAATAACTGGAGTACCAGTAGCAGTAATACCATTTGTAGGAAGATAGAAATGCTTGACTGTGTACCCGTAATCGACCAGATCCTCATCACCCTCGAATAGATCTCCTTGCTCATCACTGTATTCAAAGAGTTCTGCCTTAAGTTTATAAATGTATCCTTTACCTAACTGATAAAATGGTTCTTCATGCTCTACAAATTTTATCTCAAAATAATTACTTGTTAGTGGTAGGTATATTAAATCTCCTTCTTGTGGCCTCTCTGGTGCTTGGTAGTCTTTATCTAGTAAAAGAAACTGAGAAATAAGATCAGAAAATCTTTGCTGAGATATAACCATTGTTATCTCATCAGTCTGTGCTACACCAAACTTAGTTAATAAATCTCCACCACCTTGGAATCCATCATAGTTTTCCATGTATGCTTCAATAATATATGCATCATTAAACTCACCAATTACTTCCTCATTAAACACACCATCCTTTTCCATAATCTCTCTAGGACAGTAGAGGATATCCATCCCAAACATCTTAAGAAACTCTTCCGTAAGATCCTGTTGTAGGAACTGTTCGTTACGAGTACCGTGTGTGAAATAAGTAGTTCTTGCCATTAGCCAATCATGTCAAGTGGTGGTGTTTCATAACTACGGATCATCTCATCCTCAAGTTTCTCAACTGCTTCCTTACCTTCTCTATAAATGAATTCACCATTCATTGTGATACCACCAGGTAATTGTGCTCCTTGGAACTTAATTAAATTAGATCCCCACTGCCTCTTAATTAATGCAGTAACATATCTCTTCATCCAAAGATCATTATATACAGCAGCTGTACTAGTTGGATCTATTGCACGATAGACTTCAAGAATTAAATAGTCATTCTCTTTGACATCAGTTTTAAAGTCAAGATCCAAATAAAGTCTATCCCCTCTCATCTGGAATCTAGTTTGCTTCTGTCCTTCCAGCAAGAAGTATATGTCTTCCAACCTACGGTTAACCATTTCGTAAGTAAGAATTTCTGTATTAGTTAGATCCCAAAGATCATTTAATCTCCACTGATATCTAACATCAAATAAGTTTGTGACATTCTTAGATACAAAATCAAATACTTTTATAACACTAGTGACATGCTCAGGAACTTTAATATAATTATTCTGCTCTTCCCAATTAACTGATATAGCTGATGAAGTTGCAGCAGCTACTGCTGTAGTTGCATCAGTAGTCATGTCATCAATCATGGCTTGAGTGAACTTCACTTTTAAATGAGTTCTAATATAACCATCCATGTGACGTTCATTATAAAACTGAACAGCATCATCTACTAGATCTGATATCTGATCATCTTCAATATTAATTTCTAAAACAGGAGCACCATTCTGACGCAATGCGTAATCAATAAGTCCCTGCCTTGTAGTAGCAATGGCCATGTCTTAAGTTGGGTTAACGTTGAATCTAATTCTCACTAGATATGTAGTATTTGCATCAAGATTAACATTACCAGGAAGTGTGTAAGATACTAAGTTGGTTGAGTTACCAAGAGATTGATGTAAGATAGTTGTAAACTGTGGGTTTGATACAGGTACTTCTGCATTAGGAGCAAACTGCCAATCACTAGAAGTATGTTGATAACCAGTCTTTAGTGCAATAGCATCAACATTAATGGTTGGATTAAATGCTGGTGTTATTGTTTGAATGTCTGGTTGGTCAACAATAGGTGTACTGAAGTTTGCTGCAGTAGAGTATGCACTCTCCAATCCAGCATTGTCTCTGAATTTAACTTGTACAAAATAAGATGTATCAAAATCTAAAATCGATACAGGAACAGTAAAGGTTGTTAAGTTACCTGTGTCACCCTGAGCAAACGTTCCACTTGTATCATATACAGTGACGTTATCACCAGTTCTTCTTATCCTCCAGAATGTAGAGTAATGAGTTGACCCTGCATATTCAGAAACGAAAGGAGCAGTATTGATAACTGGTTGTCTTGAAAGCGTCTTACTTGTATCAGAATCAACAGTTGGAGTTACTGTTGCAGGACCAGATACAAACTCAGATTCATTAACAGTAAGAGTTACTGCATTTGAAGTTACTGAAGTTGCTTCAGTATTTGAAAGAACACAACGGAACTGTTCAGCTGGATTAGTTGGGAATATAGTTGTTGGTGTAGTATAAGCAGAAGCATTGGCACCATTAATATTAGACCATGTGCTACCAGAGTTAATTGATTTCTGCCATTGGTATGAAATTACATCACTAGTAATTGCAGCAGTAATACTAAATGTTGCGGTCTGACCCTCAATAACAGCTGTATCTACTGGTTGTTGACTGACAGTAATAAGTCTTAGAACAGTCAGTTGACCATGATCTGAAGTTATTGATGCAGCAGATCCAACAAGAGAAACTACACAACGATAGCGATCATCGTCATCATTTGCATGTACTAATGTTGGTGTTGTATATGTTGCACTTGTTGCACCACCTACAGATGCATAGTTTGAACCATTGTCATCAGATCTTTCCCACTGATATGTTGGTGCTCCACTACTTGAAGTTGCAGTAACACTGAATGCAGCAGTTGCACCTTCATTTGCAGTTGGGTTAGAAGGCTGTGCAGTAATTGAGAATGTTCTCTGTACTGTTAAGGTTACGTTATTTGTATATGCAGAGTTGGATGCTCCAGTTGCATCTAACTTACAACGATATAAATCTTGGTTATCTGCAGCATATGTTAAAGCAGCAGTTGTATATGATGCAGCTGTTGCTCCTGCAACGTTGCTCCAATTTGAACCAGCATCATCTGATTTTTCCCACTGGTATGTTACTGAGGGTTCGTGATGGGATTGGGTTTCAAATCCTCCTCCACCTCCTCCAGTAGGGGTTGTGAAGTTCTCAGTATCAAAGGATGAACTAGCAGCATTACCACCAAAAGGTTGCATAGTAACATCACCCAAGCAAGTGAACGTTGCAGTAGCATTTTCATTGACTGTCTGATCTGTTGGTTGAGTTGATACTACAACTGTTACTGTTTCTACTTGTAACGTTGCAGCATTTGAAGGAATAGTTGTTGCTCCAGGACAAGATAACAAACAGCGATATTGATATTCATCATATGCTGTAGTTAATGTAGGAGTTGTATATGTTGCTGTTGTACCACCAGTACCTTCAATTACATTAGACCATGATGCACCATCAGTAATTGATACTTGCCATTGGAATGTAATATCTCCAGCATCATTATCAGATGTAGTTGCAGCAACTCCAAACTGTTCTTGACCACCAACAGCACCAGTTGTATTAGTTGGTTGTGCTGTGATATTGATAGTTCTAGTTACTAAGCTTCTTGCAACAGAACTAGTTACATTGGCTGCACCTGCTGCAGCAAGAACACAACGATAGTAATCTCCATAGCTGTCATCATACGAGGTAGATCCTGTAGTATATGTTGCAGCGGTTGCACCACCAATAGATGTGTAAGATACTCCATCACCATTCTCAGATTTCTCCCATTGGAATGTGATAGGAGCAGAATCAAGAGTACTAGCAGCAACAGTAAATGATGCAGCTGCAGGTGCAACTGGAGATGAATCTACTGGTTGATTACTTATAGTAATAGTACGGAATACTGTTAGTGTAGCAGCATTAGTGTTAGATGGTTGTACTGCTGTAGTAGTATCTAACTCACAACGGAACTGATAAGTATTCTTAGCAAAGTCATCATCAACAGTTAAAGTACTTGTAGTTACTCCACTGTATCCACCACCATTACTTAAATTAGACCAACCTACACCACCATTACTTGAGTATTGCCACTGATAGGTGATAGTAGATCCATCAGAACTAATACCTGCAACAGGACCAAACGTAGCAGTATTTCCAGATCCAGCCTCAACAGAAGCATTAGATGGATGCTGAGTTATATTAACAAGAACACCAGTACCTGAAGTTGTGAATGAATATGAGCGAGCACTACCTGTAATATTCTCAGTAACTGTAAAGTTAAAAGTAGTATCAATATAATCTGAAGTTACAGTACCAGTAAGAAGACCTGTAGTAGTACCAAGAGCGAGACCTGAAGCAGCAATACTATCACCACTAAGACTATATGATTCTAATGTTGGTTCACTTGCAAATGTACTACCAGCTAATCCAAGGTCAACATTAACATTAGCACCATTTGCTAATGGACTTACAGCTAAAGCACCAGCTGCAGTTGCCCAAGTTACATTAGTATCAACATATGGGAAGAAAGCACCTCGTGTAACTGTAAGTGGAGATGTGTTAGCATCATACTTAAAGTCAACACCTGTATCTAATGGATAATAAATTACATTGGTATATGTACCAGTACCAGCAGCTTCCTGTACATCTGTCTGAGATCTTAAGGTTGTTGATGTAGCAACTACACCATCAGTGCCTTCATGAAGTTTACTCTCAGGATCTACTAAAGCAAGATAGTTATTTGATCCACCACCAGTAGTACTAGCAGTAGCATTAGCAAGACCATATACAGTAACAGTATTATTGACAGCACTCTCTGCCTGAATAGTCATAAAACCATTCTGTGATAATGCAGCAATATCTAAACCACCAACTGTTAAAGCACCAGTAGATCCAGTTGTTCTTAACTGGACTTTCTTACCAACGTTACCAATGAAATGTGCAGAATCTGCAGGGTCAAAAGATATCTTAAGTTGATTACTAGTATTTGTTGTTTCAAATGGATTGTCTGGTAACTTCTTATCCACCATACTATTGGTTGGATAATTGGTATGAGCACCTTGAGTAATATCACCAGCACTTCCAGTACCTCTAGCAAAAGCTTTTGCAAGTCCCGCTATATTGTTAGTGCTAAGAGTGTATCCATTCTTTCCACACCATGCAGCAATAATTCCAGATACTAAAGGACATGAGAATGATGTACCATTAATAGTACTATAGTTTGCTGAACTAGTATATGGTGTATTAGCAGTCCAGTCATATTGTGGTGTTAAGATTCTGGCACCTGGTGCAACTGTTGTACATCCAGCACCATAGTTTGAGAAGTCTGCCCATCTATCATTATATTCTGTGGCACCAACGACAATCTTTTTCTGATTAGTATCTACGTTGTTAATACCACCAACTGCATTGTCATCATATCCAGCGGTTCTAGATCCAGCAATAACCTTAGTTTGTAAAGGACCAACGAACACATCACTATTATTTTTAAATCCATTACCTGCAGATCTACAAACAATGATAGCATGGTTAGAAGAAATTGTTCCTTCAATATCATCTAACATTTCCTCATCAGTTCCACTATCAGCACCAGAATCATTTAATTCAACATATGGATATCCTTCTGATGGTATAGTAGGACCAAAGGATGCATTGATAATAGCAGGTCGAGTATTGTTTTTATAATTTCCATTACCACTGTCGTTATGATCTATAACTGCCTGATATGCACTAAGAATTGCAGTATAGGATCCAGAGTTACTAGCATTAAATGCTTTTAGTGCATAGATCTTTGCATTCTTTGCAACACCTGCAGTTCTACCAGCAGAGAGAATGGCACAATAAGTTCCGTGGCCATTATCATCCTCATTATTAGATCCATAAGAACCAGCGTAATGAGATAGTTGATGAACTCTATAGTTCTGTTGCTCAGAAGCACCGTTTAAATCAGATACAAAGTCTGGGTCATATAGTTCTGGATGTAGAGCAGCGTTGTTACCAGTTGGTCTACTTGCTCCACGAACACCTGTATCAATTATATAGATATCAACACCATCAGCTGATTGATTGTAACTATACTGTCCGTTTAAATATTGACGATCTTGTTTTGTTATTCTATCTAAATGCCAGAAGTCATGTACGTTAATTGTTCCGTATCTACTAATAGGAGTATATGAATACCTACCCATATTAGAATGAGCAGTACAATAGAAGAATAAGACTGAAGGGGTTGAAGCACTAATAGCAATTACTGTAGTACCATCTGTACCTGGCGTACCTGAAGTAGTTACTCCAGTTGCATATTCTGCACCACCAGTAGTATGAGTTCCATCTGGTGTTAAAGAGAATCTAAATGGATGTCCAGCATTTGAAGCGTCTGACTGGTCAAATGTATATGTACCACCTTGAGCAAAACCAGTTTGGTTTGCATATAAAGAATAAGTTCCACCAAGAGTGGACGAGAAAACAAATAGATCATTACCACTAAAATTCTGTACCTTCACATAAATGGTACCTGCACCAGTAGTAGTTAGATTTCTAGTATTAGCAGTAGTATTACTCTCACCAGTAGTATTCAGATTTAATGGATCAGAATTATCTACGGTTAAAGTTGCTCCTGTATCAACAGGATCTACAGAAAATTTATCTTCAGCATCCCAAGTACATTTCTTAACTGGCCCCAAAGCATTCAGCTTTTCAAGCAATCCACTTGAATACTTATCGGGACAATCAAGAGTTATGATTGAAAAACTTCTAAATGATTCTTTAAAGGTGAGATAACCGTATAATTTTAGAATTGCTGCAGCAGCGGAATCCAAACTATAATTATCAGATACCCTAACGACTACCCTCTTCATTCTGACAGTGCACTATTATCCTTCAGTTGTATTTATACTGAAAAAATTGGATAGTCTTTTTTCCATTTCATAAAAGAATTCATCATCCCATAGGAAATTGGCAATAATTCTCATAGACTTATTCCTAGTCTTTGTTAGAACTATTCCTGATTCCTGCAATTCCTCTTGACTTAAATCCCTATGTGCATCTAAAGATAGTAGCAAACCACTAAGTCTATACCCTGTAATATAGTTTTTATTTAATAAACTTTCAGAAACAGATCTGAGTTTATCTTCTATACCTTGACATTTACTAAACAAATTCTCACGTACAATAATATCATTAACTGTATTCATAGCAGATATACCTGTCATGGTAGGTTGCCAAGTATGCCCCCAAGTCCAATCCTTTTTCTTTATTACATCCCCAACCTTCTTATTAGCAACAGCACAACCAAGAGGTGTGTATCCAGCAGTTAAAGATTTTCCCAATGCAGATATATCAGGTTGTACTCCATACTTCTTATACCCATGGTAATCTCCACCCTTACCCCAACATACTGCACAATCATCACTCATCATAAGAATATCATTCTCATCACATATATGACGAATCATTCTCCACCAAGATTTTGACCATGGAATACCACCATTAATCCATGGTAGAGTTTCCATAACTATACATCCAATCTTTCTCCCACAACAGTTATATGATTTAATAACAAGATCCAAATACTTAAGTGCTTTCTCCTCAGCCTTTGCTTGATCCTTTACATCTTTCCATATAGGAGTTGGTACCTTCTTAAGTCTCTTACTTACACTATCAACCTCACTCATATCTCTAGTGAGGAATGTTGTTCCATGATAGCTTGGTGTAAAGGTAACGATATAATTACTTTGATTACCCCAATACTGATCATTCATTTTGATTGCAGCTTCAACTGCAGATGATCCAGATATAGCCCAAGACAAAACATCCCAGTTGCCTGTTGAGCAAACTAGGTCTGTCATTTTTATACACAATTCAGAAGTCTCTCCTCGATTACCTCTGACAAAGTTAACTTCAGGTGCCAAAGCACCCATTACTTCTTTATTACCGTAACCTAATATATACGCAGAATTTCCAGACTGAAGATCTATAAGTCTAGTTCCATCAGAATATTCTATCCAATACTTATCTGTCTTAGTTACAACTTTATCTAACGGTTCTTTACTCCAAGCCCTAAGTTCATGATAGCCCATCAGGTAAATACTTTCTCAGTTTCTTATCAATGTCTCTAGGATGACCACCCATCCTTTCAACTGGTTTGGTAAATTTTAAATCATGCTTGGCATCGAATTGAAATTTAGTTCTTAAATGGAACTTATCTCTTTCCACAATTACATGATAAGAATGTCCATAGACATTCTCTGAGAATCCAAGTCCTATTATGATTCTACCATCATAGAGTTCCCCTACCTTATATGGGCATGTCTCTGCAGTTCCATCAAAAGGTATATGGAACTGCGTAGAATCTACATGCTCTTGTTGTCTAAGTTGGCTTGACTTCTTCAGAGGCATTTTCAGGTTCCTTTAGTGTCATATTGAGTGCTTCGATTGCACCTTCCAATCTCAACACTTGTTCCCTACGAGTGCTAAGTTGTTTTTCCAATTCAACAATTGTTGCTTTTTGATCCTTGAGTTGATCGGTGAACTCCTTCACCATTTGTTCAGCTTGCATAGTTTAGAATGATAAGTGTAGTATTTATAGTTGTACTTTAGTAGCAGAATCAGAGATTGTGGACGGTATATTCCACTCCAATTGAACCTTTCCTACGTCAGCATCGGTTGGGCGTTTGTCAAAATCAAACACAGGACCGCTGTACTGCCAAGTACCGCTGCCATCATAACCTGTCAAATCAGATGTCTGAGTATTCAAAACAAACTTATATTCAAGTTTGCAGATCCATTCGGAGCTCTTGTACAAGTCAACTACTTTTAAATTTGGGTCGTGTGCCATTTTAATAACTTAACCTGCAAAAGTATTTATAGACCTAAAGTATGAGGTTCTCTGTAGATGCATATCTTTTTGATTTGGCTCATCACATTCCCAATCTGGATTAAAACCCCTCTTCATTGGTATGATATGAGTGAGTGGAGTTCCTGCTTTAATGATTTCAGTACCTTCATTCACATGCCAATATAACTGAGAGATTACTTTAGTTGATTCCAATGGATCTAATATACCAGTCACACTAGTAAATCTTCTCTCCTCAGTGTAATGTAAGTTTGTTACCAAGAATACGACATCTTTTCTACTCTTTCCTACTTGCCAACCTGCATCAATCTTTATAATACTTTCATTAGTATTATGAGGAGGAGGGCAATATTCATGAAGTACTTCAGGGTTATGCACAGCACAAGGAGCAAATCCTAGTTGACTATGTGAGAATGGAACATTGACATTGATAGTCTTACCATCACCATTGGTATTAATTCTAACATCAAATGGACACACTAGAATATATCCAGTATGAAATAAATTATTCAATCCAGGACATCTACTAATATTTTTAATAAATGTACCAATATAATTGGATGTATAGAACTGTGGTGAGAAAGGACAGTTTGCTTTTAACTCATTAAGTTTCTCTTTATACTTCTTATTCGGTTCACTCATCCATTTTCTAGGGATCTTGGATGCTGATACAATTGGATATTCCTCAAGAATTCCAGCGATGGAATTCGTAAATCTAATTTTTGCCATTACTAAAGTTAAAATTAATTAAACATCTACGTCCTTTCTGTGGTGGAGAACCAGCATGATACTGTCTCGAAGGGAACTGGATTAGTGTACCTGCTTTAGGGGTAATCGAATCAATTGGTTCCCATTTATTATTTCTTCTATTATCCATAGCAATATCATCACATGTTTCCTTAAAAAGAAAAGTATCTCCAGTGCAATCATGTGCATAGTATATAAAACTCCACACATCATGTTGAGACTGTTGACAGTCTGTGTGTGGAAGATAATGTTTTGGTGGATCTGATATATCAGTTTGTAATATACCTCTAGTACGATAATTTCTATATTCAGGAATTATCTCATCTACAATCTTAGAAGTTAATCCAATGAGAGAGTAATGAATAGGTCCATGATTAATTTGACCCATGTTAAGTATCTCCAGAACAAACTGATGATATTTCACATTATGTCCCATTTCAAATTCAACTTCATCCTTACCAACACCCGCCAAGGCATCATCACCTATACCATAATCCATGTTAGGTTGATATAACCATGGCTGATTGAACTGCATTAATCCAGATTCAATCTCCCTTTGGTATGCTGGTCCTACAAAGTCCTCATAGACTTTGAATTTATCAAAGTGTGTAAACCCCATAATAAAATTAATTATACTATACTATTATATCACTTAATCCAGTAATTTGTCGTCTGTCCCCAAGTAGCTGATCTGTTACTTACACCATAACCATCACCGAACCACTGAATACCACCCCAACTTGTGTTCTCGTAATATCCTTCACAGCAGTTACAGTTATAGTTTCCAAGAGAAGTAATCTGATATGTACTACCTGATGAAGTACCGTTAGCACTTCCTATACCAGTAGCAATGTTTCCCAAAGATCCATTACCGAAACCATTACCAGGTGGGTTACTGAACTGAGTACCACCACAATAATATGCCCAGACATTTGAACTATTGTTCCAGTTACCACTCATAGTGCTCTTAACAAAGGTAACAGTTTTGTTTACACCACTTCCTTGGTTAGGTTGTCTATCAGCAAACCATTGGTCGGCACTATGACTAGACATAGCATAGTTAGTACATCCAGCAGAACTCCAAAGAGATCCTCTATTAGCTGGACTTAAACCATTATATCTGTACATATTATTATTCCACTCACCATCTCCAAGAACAGTCATAGGTGGTACGTCACTACCTCCTTGTCCTATTTGTGGGAATTCAAAGTAGTTACCATTACTACACCCTTGGTTTGGCCAGTTACCATTCTTATATACAAGCATCCAACCACCACCATCTGTGTTCATATCACACCAGATAGGAATAGCACCAGCAAAGTTTGTATTGATATAGTAGATTCCATCCTCTGCAGAGGGACGTGCTGCTTTAATAGCATTAGCACTATTTGCTGGATTGGCAGGAGTACCAAGTAATTCGGTATAACCATCAGTGGTTTTATATCTAACAATTACAACACCACTTCCACCTGTTCCACCACTGAACTGAGGAGTACCGCCATAGCCTCCTCCACCGCCACCGCCAGTGTTAGAAGAACCAGGGAAACCATCAGCAGATCCAGGGTTGTTACCCCCTCCTCCACCAGAACCGCCACCACCAGGACCACCAGCAGCACGATAACCAGAGTTATTACTATTGTAGTTACTATTATCATCGGCACCAGCACCACCGCCGCCTCCACCGAAGACACCACTATCACCATAGTTAACCCCAAAGAGGGTTTTAAGATTTATACCATGTCCACCTGTACCAGCATATCTACGTCCTGTGAAGTGACCTCCACCACCAGCACCACCGCCACCAGAACCATATGGATCACCACCAGCATCTCCAGAGTTATACCAACGTCCACCCTTGTGTCCTATAGAAATATCTAATGTACCATTGATTCCTCTACTAGCAGAACCACCTCCACTAGGGCCTGAACCTGCGGCTTCTCCACCACCAGATCCACCAGATCCACCAGTTCCACCTCCAAGACCAGCATCTCCTCCACCGCCACCTATAGCGGTATATGTTCCGAATGATGATTGTCCACCTGAACTACCATTTACACCTGGGTTATTATTACCTGCACCACCATTACCACCATTACCAATGGTAACTGTATATACTTGGCCAGCACTAACAGCAAGTTGTGTTTTTAATCGAACTTGACCTGCGCCACCGCCACCGCCACCGTGCCATGTGGAGTTAGCACCTCCACCTCCTCCACCGCCGCCACCGACGATAAGGACATCAATCTTTGCACCTGGTGGAGCAGCTTGAACTGAAAATTCTCCTGATGATGTGAATACATGCATCGTATAATTAGACATCCCTGTGGTGTCAGTAATATTACCACCAGTAGCTTTGAAGGGACCACCAAATTGGTCAATATTAACCCACGCTAATCCATCCCATACCTGACATATGCCAGAGTCTGTGTTGTATATTACTTGACCTTTCGTTCCTGTAGCAGGTCTTGTGCTATTATTGAAGTTTGCAGCAATCACACCTACAGAAGTGGTTACGGTTCCTGCATTAAGATTACCAGCCATTTAAGTCCAACATTATAAGTTCTCTTACTTATTTAGACAGGACAAGAACATACAATCCATTCCACCACATTTTAGAATCTTCTGGATCGTTAAGAAGTTCTCTTTCATATAAAATCTTAAGTTTACTAGCTTCAACAAACCTTTTGGTAATTGCTACATTGTTCTCTATATTTGCATCATCTATAATCAACGTAAATATATCTTGAGTAAAATTCAACATATTAAAAAAGAACTCTCTCATTTTATGCTCTGCATTGTCTCCATCATAGAATATAATATTTACATCATGCTTAAAATCATTCTTAGAAAGATTAGATGAATCACCATTCAATACTTGAATATCAAAATCTAAAGTATCAGTAGTAATATTAGTTTGTAAATTCTTAACGAATGTACTTACAGTTACATCTTCCAATCCTAATTTTATATCTTCTCGAGCTGGTTGAAGATTTGGTTGTGACCAATTATCATTTGCATATGCTCCTACCATATCGTTATTCTGTATAGCAGCACAGAATGTAGAACCAGCATATACTCCCACCTCAAGATAGACAGCACCTTCCTGGGAACAGATATTGTTTAGGAAATGTCTAACCCTAGGTGATGATAAACCTTCTATATTATAGTAAGCATCTGGGTCATTAGGATCATATGTTTTATGATTAGATATGTATTTACCAGAGTTAATGAAAGCTTCTATGCAAGTCTCTACTTGTGGGTGTACTATTAGATCCTCTTTTTTCATATGAGATTCTACAACTCTCTCACAGTAACTACAATCCCAACAATCAAACTTACAAGTTTTAATCTTTTTCCTCCATGCATTAATAGGAGCATCTTTCATTTTTAATTCTGCCTGGTACTTCTTGTACTCAGGGAACATATATTCTTCTTTATCTGCCCACCTCTTAATAAGATCCATACTCTCTTGGAGTCTCATCATACTTTCTCTACCATGTAACTTAAATACATCAATACCTAAGTTGAGCATCTCTTCCCAATCCTCTCTCCATGGTGGAAGATTTGCTTGTTTCAAATCATACTCTGGGTGCTCTACATCCCAAGTAGAACATGATACTCTACTAATAGCACTAGCAAAGAATATAGGATCCTTTGGTCCTCTTGTACTATTATATTGATAATGCTCTGGCATAATAGGACAACCACCCCAACATGTTTCATTGACTAGCATTGATAACATGATAGGCTTACCTATAAACTTACAGTAATCCTTTGCCTTTCTAATTTCAAGTAATTGATCATGGTCTCTCATGAGATCACGATCTAAATTAACATAATGAAATCCTGCTTCTGCTAAAGCAACAACTTCATTTGCTCTAGTTACTTCCCTTAATATAGTATTTTTAATAAACAGATCTGGGAATGCTTGTTGAATCTGACCAGTAGATACCCATGATGTATGCGGAAGAGTTACAACTCTAGCTCCAGCATTATAGATAGGAGCAAAATTTTCAATCCATTCATCTAAATTCTTTTGATCTGGTCGTACCCATATATTATTAAAGGTAGCAGATAATGGAATGTTACTTGTATTTGAAATATAACAAGCAGATGATATTAAAGATTCTGGCGAATAGAAACAATCCCCCATAGCGTCCTGATCGAACGGGGGAATCCTACATGTGAAATATAAATCTAGTATATAATCTCGATACTCTATAAGGAACGGGATGAACTTATTGACTACAAAGTCTTCATCCAGCTTTGGATTGATCGGGAGACTGAAGACTCTTCTGTTCATTACTATTACCTGTCAGTTTATTAAAGAGGTCAAGATTGAGATTTTCCTCAATGTTGTCAAATGTTGGAATTCTCGCTGAACTACCATCAGATAATATCTGATCTAAATGAGGTTTTAGTTCATTCTGTATTTTAGCAATACCAGTGTTGAGTAAACCTGCATATTGCATACCGATGTTGAGAGCATATATCTGATCCTCTTCTTTCATCATAGCAATAGAATCAATATTACCAATACCTACTTTACCTGTGCAGTATATATCCATAGCAGCTTGTTTACCCATACGAGCAATCCAATACTTTCTTTCAGTCTCTTCATCATATTCTGCTGCTTTCTTCATATCATCAAAGGATCCATAGCTCTTATTAATCCATTCCATGAAAGCATTCAACTCATTATCAGTTTGATTAAGAGTTACCTGAAACTTAGCAAGATTTAAGTGCTCTTCCTCAAGATCTAATTCCATAAGCCTTCTGGCAAATGGATCATCAGTAATTTCTATTTGTGCTTCTAACTGTGCTATCTTAACCTTCTTCCTCTCCATGTCCAAGAGATACTTCTTGCGATCATGCCATCTCCTTTCAACTTCAATTAGTACCTGCCGAAGTTGTCTTGCAGTTGTTACGTGTGAATTAATGACGAAGTTCTTAATCTGTTCATGCGTCATTCCATAATCCATTTCACTCTCAACGAGAGCTTCAATCTCATCAGGTTTAATCATTTAGAATCAAAAAATAATTTTAAAAATGCAATCCTTGGTCAACGTCTACTATTTGTCCATTTGCGTCAAGCAATCCCAATTCTTCTGCCTGAAGATATGGAACTGAAATTCCCATGTACTTTTGCCATAGAACGTTTAGTTCTCTTATTGTAGCACAGTCTTTGAATTCTTGCTTCAAAGCAACCATTTTAGAATTAAGTTCTATAACCTTTTCCTTAAAATCTGCTTGACCAGTAAGAGTAGATGCTGCTACATCCTTTACTTCCTGCCCTTTGGCAGTAGCAATACTATTTAGAACAGGTGTCTCACCTTCCAAATTATTGGATTCCCGTACCTGTGAATCCCATAAGAACTGTTCAAGTTTAGAATTTCTAGATTTTAAAGTAAGGAATTTACGATCAAATTCATCTTCAATAATAAGTTTAGCAGCGAGTTTCATAAACTCAATTACGCTGTTAATCTTTTCCTCTGGTAATACTATTTTTGCTTTTGGTCCTTCTGCTGAAACTTTATAAAGATCATCTACATCATCAAGAACTTCATCATCTGCCATGACCTTTGTTGTTGCACGGACTTCACCAAAAAATTGTGTACCGTATTGTCCAAGATCTTTACCAATCTCTTCATAAGAACGTTGTAACTTACAAAGATCTCTAGTCCATTTCTCTGGAATACTGAATACACATACTCCATACATATTCCACATTACATCAGCACCTGTGATGGTTTCTATTTGTGGAGTTAATCTTCCTATGTAATACTTAAGACTGTCAGACATTTTACATCCCCGTGTAACCGTACATCAAATCACCATATGCGACACCTGCACCAGATGCCCTTCCACTAGTTCCAATACTATCCATTCTAGAATCTCTTTGGAAACTATGACTTGCATAAGTGAAGAGATAACCATTATTATTCTGGTTACCATCATACTGACCAACAATGAATCCATACTCATTTCCAGTATGCATCGTTTCCTCACCAGTTGTTATGCCATTCTTACTTACACTTGCTTGACGACCACCAGTAAAGTAATCCCTTACATGCCAGTCATTAGAGGTACGATAACCACCACCAGTGTTCCAATAGGCAAAACCATTTCTACTAGAAAGAGTTTTGTTAGTACCATCAGTACCTGGATTGTCTGTCCAATATGTGAATACTTCAGTTGAGAAATTAAATGCTCTTGAACCTCCTGATTTAATCCAACCAACTGTTGGTCCTTGACCTCCAGCAGGGTTGTTCTGAGTTCCATCTGGATGGTTTGTACTAAGATTATTTGCTTGAGTTGATAAGTTGTATTTAACTAACTGACTGGAGTTACCACCACCATGTACATATGCATAAACAAAATCTCTAGTCATTGTTGTGGCTCTGTTTCTTGTTGCTGCCATACTAGTAGCCAATCCAGTATTAGATTCAGTTACCATACTGATAGAAGAAACATTATTAGTAGTTGCGTCCCAACTATTACCTGTTGCAAAGACGTATGCCTTCATAGTGGAACTTGGCTTACCGTCAATATAACCACCAGAGTATGTAAGTAGATCTCCTAAATTAGTATTTGTAAATGTGGCATGTACAAGTCTATTTACGTTTCTCCAAGAACTACCACCACGATATCCAGCACAAGTATATCCTTTAGTAATATTAAAACCTGCTTTATATCTTGCTTGAGATGATCCTGTTACAGAACCTTCACCACTATCGTTATCCCAGTATGCAGTTCCAGATGTACCACCAGACCTTAAAACTGATCCTAAGTTTGTAGCATCCTGTGTAGGTAAAGTTACAAATGGAGATCCATTTTGCAGTAACGTACCTGTGAAATTTATATTACCTTGTACATCAATAGCACCACTAAAGTTCGCTCCACCTGTCGGAAACGATACTACTCCCGACTGAGCTAGATTGGTTACTTCATCAACTTTAATTCTAGATGCCATTAGCTTACACTAACCTTTGGGTATTTTGTATCAACAGCACTACGACTATCTTTAATAGCTGTCAGTTTATCTGTATCATTATATAGAAGAGCAGTAACAGTCTCTGAATCAGATGGATACTCTGCTGCACGCAGCATATCACATTGATAATTCATTCCAATAACTAACTTTTCACGTTTAGTTACGCCATTGATTTTCTCGTCAAAATCAGCTCCATACGCTGCAATATGTCGTATTCTCTCAGCAGCACTTTTAGAAAGCCAATCGAGATAGTTTGAGCAACGTGCTTCAAGTTCAGTTCTATTCATTTGACCCACCAGTATAGACCTCCATATGAACTTCCACTGTTGTAGTTATAAGTACTCATATTAGCACTTGCACTACCTCCAATATAAGTTCCTCTGTTACCATCATCATAACCAGTGTGAACATTTGCTTGTCCTAGATCCTGTCCAGCTGCTGAGTTTGATGTGAAGTTACCAGTTGGTAAAATACCCATAGAACCGTCAGATGTAGTAGAACCGTTAGCATACCTTTGATAGTATACTGAGAAGAAACGTCCAGGTGTGGTTAATGCTGTCCAGTAGATAGCAGTCACGTTTGCAGTAGCACCACTTGAATCAGGAATATTTGGTGGATACTGGGAATCAATAGTAGCATCACATAATGACATATGTGTTTGCTCACTTGTATTATAACCCCATTTCAAGTTGTATGCACTAGTAAATGGTCTTAACATTTGTCTATCATGTGTACCACCACCATCATTATACATGTAAGGTGAGTAGTTATTTCCTGAATAGATGTCAGCACCACCAGGACCATATGCCCACCACTCTTTCCATCTTGGTGCAGATGAATTATAGAAATACCAGTCAGCAAGTGCACTTGCTCCTAAGTTTCTATCTACGTTTGCATCTATTGTTTGTCTAAACATAGTTGCATCATAATCACCCAAGTTAGAACTGATCTGTCTTCCAGATGCAGTAGGTCCAATCTCAGTGGATTGAGTCATTGCACCAAAAGTCCATTCGTAGTCAACTGCATACGATGCAACTAACATCCATCCAGACTTTCCAAATTGATCTTGTGTATCAAAATCACACCATACTCTCTTAACACCACCATTAGGTGTATTGATATATCTCCAAGATTTTCCTGAAGTTACAATACCATCATCATATAATTGCTTTGCAGAGGTTGCAGCACCATCAGCAGTTGAACCATCCTGTGATCCAGACCACGCAGTGCCACTCCAAATACTTAAATTTTTAGTATCAGAATTATAAACTACATCTCCTTCTTCATTACCAGTAGCAGGTAACTGAGCTGTAGTGAGGTTTCTTAACTTAAGTGCTCCCTCAAATGTTAAACGATGTCCTGTAGGAACTCTTATCTTATTTGAAAAGGCCGAGATCCCTTTTAAATCGTGTAGTGATAAAGTACTCATGTCTTAAACAATGCTCCACGTACCGCCATTATTAATCGTGATCGTATTTCCATTATTTATAGTGATAGGGCCTGCGCTCATTGTGTTATCACCGTTATTTACTTGGATATCCTCAGCAACAGTATCTCTGTTACGTCTGAATATTCCGTAAGTATCAATCCACAATTTATCGCCACTTGCTCTTAGAACTGTGCTCTTCTGACCACTTGATAATCCTTCAGATGCATTCAAGTTAACACCATTCAAACCATTAACTTGTAAACCATATGTTGATTGTGTCGTATCACTACCTGAGTAGAATGTCCAACAACCATTATCATTAAGTGAACCAATAGATGTATCAGCATCATTCCTAAAGAAGAAGTCGGAACCAGTTCTAAAGTATGTGTGAGAATTATTAGAGAAGTAGAATCTTGGTTGACCTTCAGAACTATCGTTCCAAGTGTTAATAAGTGCTCTTAAGTATGGAAGGTTGTTTGCAGTATAACCTTGTAGTTGTGCTGCGTTAAGATTAGTACACTCTGTAGTAGAAGAAACTACGATAGGTGAAGTACCAGTTGCAACTGTAGATCTTAGAACATTAGTTGTGCGAATATCACCAGCAACATCAAGAAGATAACTTGGTGTTGTATCATTAATACCAACGTAGTATGTTCCACCATCCTGTCTTAGTGTTACTATATCATTATCAGTGGCAGATGAATTTCTAAGACCAAATCTAGCAATTGCTCTGTCGCCACTCTCACGACCTGATTTGATGTATAAACCACGATCATTACCATGATGACCAACTCTAAGAATAGCACCACTGTCATTTGAATCATTACCTGCAGCGAAGTGTGCTATTTCTTTATATCCTGATGAACCACCACCATCTGTTACTGCAAGTAGTGTAGTATCTGTACCAGCCGAGAAGTTTGCTTGTGGATCGTTAGTACCAATTCCAAGTCTACCTCCACGGAAGTGAACGTTGTTATATGATAGAGATGTTCCATCCCAACCAAAGTCATTACCATCAGTACCAAAGCGGATGTAACCAACAGAACCACTGTTTCTACCCTTAACGGATAGTGAGTTAGTTGCTGCCTTACCTAGGTCAACACCATTACCACCAGCAAGTTGTAGGACAGAAGTACCAGTGTTATTGAAGATACCTTGGTCACCAGTTAAATCGTTAACTGTAAGGTGCCCAGAAGCGTCTCTACGGGCGATTGTATTACCACTGGCAGCAGTAGACTGGACAAATCCATCTAAGTAATGAGCGTCTAGCTGTGAGGAACTACCATCATTACCTGCGTGCCACACGGTGTTACCGTTGACGGTGATATCACCAGTGTTAATTCTTAAAGTACCGTTTCCATCGTTGGTGTTACCACCAGAAACGATCATCTGAACATCATAGTTTGGAGCTTGTCCAGAAGAACGGAAGTCAAGTGTTGGGGTTGTGGAAGTAGCTGCCTTACCAATTTGTAGTTTAGCACCTGCAGCAGCATCACGTAATCCAATAACTGTAGTAGAACCACTGGAGATTGGGTTGGATGATGTTACAGTCCACTTGGTGCCTGGGTTAGGACCAACAACATAAATGTTTGCATTAGTATTATTACCAACAAATGCGATTGTACCTGTGACTAAGGTGTAGACTTCACCAGATGTGTGAGTTGCTTCAGTAACACCGTTAGCATCAACTACGATAGAACCAATGTTATTTGTTGCACCTACATCAGAGTAGATAGTGTAAGTACCACTTGGGTTAATATTACCGTTAGTACCAGTTCTTGCGTGATAGTCTGGGATGTAAAGTGTGTACTTCAGTCCACTGTCATTAACATAGAAGTTCTCAAAGACCATCTTGTCCTGACCGAGGACTTCAGGTAAGAACATATCACCCATAGGTTTGTTAATACCACCTTGGGAAGCACCGAAGTTATAACCAGACTGATACCATAGACCTTGATGTGCATCTAGTTTATCAGCATCTAGGCCGCTTGCGGCACCATCATTAGCACCTGACCAGATTTGATTCCAGTTACCATATACAGCATTACCACCAGAGTTACCTCTAATCCAAAGGTTGTCATTATCAGTCCAACCTAGCTGAATAGCAGCAGAACCTGTTGCTTCTCTTCTGTAGGTCGTAATACCATGTGTGGTACCACCATCAGTTAGACCAGTTGCACTGTTATTTCTTAATGCAGCAGATACACCATTCGCTGCCTGAGCAGGACTTGGGTTAGAAGTTAGAGATGCAGTCTCGTTAAATATTCTGTTTGCAGTATCTGCAGTACCAGATATAGAAATGTTATATGTGGTATTTGCAAGACGTGCAGGGTCAATAGTACCAGCAGTTAAGTTACCTGCATTCTGATAGAATGCACCGTGGTTACCATCCAGTTTGTCAGCATTAAGTTCAGATCCAGCACCCTGATCAATAGTTACCTGACCATTATTGTCAATTACGAAACCACCTTGATCTTGGTTACCGACTGCCTGGTTAGCAACATCCTTACGGAAACGGAATACACCGTAGTTACCATAGACAGTAGCAGCAGGTGTTAAGTTATCACCCTTTCTAATATCAATCTCAATGTTACCATAAGATCTATTAATAGTACCCTTAACAGCAGCAAGGATCGCTCCATTACCACCACCAAATTCAGCAGGAATTGTAATACTAAATCCAGCAGTATATCCTGTACCAGAGTCAGTTATAGTAGCAGATGTAATTACACCAGAAGTAACGATGTAAGTTGCTCTTGCAACACCAGTGTCAGTAACACTAACGTTACCACCTTCAAGTGGAATGTTCTGATAGGTACCATCTGTATATCCAGTACCACCATTAGTAATTGTAATACTATCGATGTATGTACTATCTGTTAAAGATCCACCAACAACTACACAATCCTGAGTAGTAGGTCTAATTGCTTGTAGTGCATACTCCCAAGAAGAATCACCACGTAAGAATGTGTAAGAGTTTGAAGTTCCCTTACCAGCAAGACGTTCTGGGTCAACAACACCAGCAACAATGTTAGAAGCATCAATGTTGGTTGATGTTAACTGTGTCCAGTTTGCTGCGTTAGATGCAGAAGTGTTAATTACTCTTGCAAGGTCAATAATTCTCTTACGAGAAACGTTACCAGAAGTAGTTACTGAAGTAGCAGAAGTTACTGTATACTGATTAGCATTGACTAGAGAGATAGTATAGAAACCATCATTAGAAGCACCACTAGTGAAATCTAAGTAAACAAGAGATGCATTGGATAGGTTATGACCATTCTCATTAATAGTAATTGTTGTAGCACTCTGAGTGTAAGTACCAGTGCCTTCATTAGCACCTGCTCCATCAAGAATGAAATCACCAGCATCAAACTTGATATTATTTGCAATATTAATTGCAACTCTACCTTCAATCTGTGCAGCAATTACAGCAGTAGTTCCTGATCCTGGAGGAGTTACTGTTACTGTTGGCTGACTATAATATCCAGAACCAGCGTTAGTAATAGTAACCTTAGTTACAACACCACTTGTTACATTAGCAGTAGCAGCTGCCTGTGTACCAGAACCTGAATCAGGTGCGCTGATTGTTAGTGCAAAGTCACCAGTATATCCAGTACCACCATCACTAATAACGAAGTTATAAATTTGACCATCGTTATATGACTGAATAGTACCACGAGCAGTAGTAGAACTACCAGTTATGATATTACCATTGGTGAATGCGTAATTCTGATTAGGAATGAATGCTAAGAACTGAGATTCTAAGTCATTCTCCAAGATGTAGGAGATTGCAGTACCATCAGTTGTAAACGTATGAGTACCTGTACCTTGACCAGTAAGGTCAATAGCAGTACCATTTGATGCGTTTGATGTTGTAGAAGCAAGCTTAACGTTGTTATCATCAACCTTGATGACAAAGTACTTGGTAGCAGTTGAAAGTCCACCAATCGCTGTTGTTCCCTCAGTGTATGTTAAACCATCACCAGTGTTTCTACCATGACCTGTAATAGTAATGGCTTCAGTACCTGTATTAACAGAAGCAGGAGCAACACTAAATGATGTAGCAGTTGTTTCAATTGCAATGTCACCAGCACTTGCATCCTCGATAGCAAGTCTTTCTGCTTCAGATGCAACTGAAGTAATATTAAATGGACGTAAAGCAGGTATCTGGTCAATATTGATCTTACCTGAAGATGTTAACTGAACCAGTGCAGAAGGAACTGCGTTTGTTGAATATGGCTGGTTTAGATATGGTCCAAGATTATTTGAAATGTAATCCTTGACAGATGCCTGTGTAGGTAGTAAAGCATCAGATGCGAAAGTACCACCAAGGTTATCATCGTCAGAGAAACCAGTAATCGTGATGTCACCACCAACGATCTTAATGGATGATAGTTCAGAGATACTAACAGTACCAACGAAACTAATGTTACCAGTTCTGTTGTAGATAGTAACGAAATTACCAACCTTAAAGTCACCAAATTCGTTAGTACCAGAGGTATAAACCTGACCGAAGGATTGTTCTGAAGCTTCGTATGCAGTACCTAGACCGAAACCACCGTTCTGTGGTAGGGCAGCATAAGTATTACCAGATCCAGAGTATTCCCAAGTATGTGATGAGGAGTTAACAATGGATGGTCTGTGGAATTGGATTGCTCTACTTACAAGACCACCTAAGTTACCATCAGCATATCTGTAACGAGTATTAGGAGATGCTGTATCGGTATAGTCCATCGACCTGTTGGTCGTGATCTTAGCAACAATCTGAGTTCCTGGAGAACCACTAATAACCTCAGTCTCAAGAATGATGTGCTCAACAGCAGGGTCAGTTGGTGATGTACCACCAATTCTAATGATATAATCCTCTGTTGGAATATTAGTTAGAGCTGTACCAGAGACTTGAATAACCTGTCTACCAGTTTCAACTTGGTTTCCATCAACATCATTAGTGATAGAATCAATAACACCAATATCAAATGCATATGGATCTGCTCTAAATCCAGAGGCACGTAGAGAATATGTACCAAAGTTAGATGCAGAGTTAGTAACAGATGCGTAACCACCAGACTGACATACAATACCATCTTGACAGAAGATAGCGAATACAGAAACGACCTGTGTATATCCATCATTGGTTATGTTGTATCCAGTACCACCAAAGGAGATGATAGTGAATGCGTTTGCAACCATCGACTTACCTTGTGGGTCGAATTGTGCAATAGTATTACCTTGTGAATTAAGTTTTAGACCTGGGCGAGGTACGTTTGGTGTAGCACACTTCGCTCCGTCAATATCACAACCAGAACCACCAAGGAATGAAATCAGAGAAGCGTTCTGAATGAATGGAGATGCCTCAATAACAGGCAAGTCTAAGAAAAGATTTAATAATGGGAACGTATACTTAGCAGCATCCTGCTCACTAATGAGAGGATCTGGATTTGTTATCGTACCGCTATATGCAGTGGCACTAGATAAAACATTGTCTAATATACCCCAATTGGTAGTGAGTGCAGAAACTACGTTAGCACACTCAGGAGCACTTGAATCTACAGTAATTGAACCATTAGATACTGGAGCAATCTGTGAGAAGAAACCTGCTTCAAGGTTATTTCTAATCGCCTTGATGCACAACTCTTTGGCATATGCAAAGATTGCACGAGTGTAATCTACTTCTTCAGTAACGTGTGATATTGCACCACTAGTAATATACTTGTTAGCAGCTTCAACTGTCTTAGAGTTACCAGTGTATCTAAGGTCATACTGGAACGCTCTAACAACATGAAGAATGTCATCAATACATTGTTGATCTCCTTCAGATACTGTTCTTACTACGGAATTTAAGTTTCCATATGAACCATCTGTACCTAAAGCAGTTGTAACGATAGCGAATAAAGTATCAGTTGCAGAAACTACATCAGTACATGTTGGTGTAGATGCAGCAGTGTCAGTAGCATGTGCAAGACTATCAGTTGCGATTGCTTGTTCTACAATAGAGAATAAAGTATCAACTGTTGATTTGGGAGTTGCACAACCATTAGGATCAACTGTAATAGTAAGATCTTTAGTCTGCTCTACTCCATGCCAACCTCTAATGTTAACTGTTTCGTTAGCAATAACTTGTTGAGTGATATCACTTGCAATCTCAAATACAGCACGAGCTTGGAATTGTTCTCCATCTACATGAGTAGTTCCAACAAAGTATCCTGCATGATCGTAAACAGCATCATTACCGCCATTGACCAAGTTGTATGCAACTGCTCTTAGAACATCAGAAGCATCATCCTTACAATCTTGATTATGATTTGGAATTGTAAATCTTGGATTCGCAATTGGGTCAGTTGCACGAGGATATGTGTGATTACCTGCACCATGACCACAACTATAGATTATGGAATTAGTTGCAATCTTAACTGTAGATCTAGCATAGCTAATGGCATCAGCAGCAGCACTCTGATAAGTGTGAGGTGTTGTATTAGTTGAAGGAACTGTATCTAATACTTGTACATCAAATGTATTAGCAGTTACATTAGCAATCGTAACCCACTTATTAGCAATTGGGTCTGTTGAACGAGGATATGCGGTTGTTCCACCACTACCATGAGTACAACTAAAGCTTATAGCACCAACAGCAAACTTAACTTTATCACCAACCTTAAATCCATGATTGGTAATAGTGACAGTCATGATACCTGTGAGAGGATCATAAGCACCACCAGATGCTGTATGTGTAGTAGGAGCTAAGAAATTATTCGATCCAATAGTAAGAACCATAGCACCCGTATTTGGGTCATAGGTTGAAGCAGATGGATTGTAATTATTAATGGTAGAAGAAGTTGCTCTCTTAACACCATTTGATGTTGCACTTATCCATGTGTGTGCATAGTTACCACCAGTGATAACTGAGTTTCCTAATGCAGATTGATAAGCATGTGTTGTAGTGTTAGTTGAAATACCAACATCAAGAGTAACTGTAGTTCCAGTAGTTGCTACAACAGGAACTGAAGTGTTATATGACTTGTCACGCTTCTGTGTAATTCCACCTGATGTTGCAGATACAAATGTATGAGTATCAGTATTTGTAGATGGAATTGTAGATAATACCTGTACCTCAAATGTGGTTGAAGTTACATTAAAGATCTTCTGCCATTTTCCAGCAATAGGATCAGTTGCTCTTGGATAAGACTTCTGAGAAGCAGGTCCAGATGCACCACCAAATGCACAACTGAATGTGATGGAATTTTCAGCCATCTTAATCCAGTCACCATTTCTCATTCCATGAGCAGCAGTGGTGGTAATTTTCATGATACCTGTAGCAGGATCATAAGTTGTACCAGCACCAGCAGTGTGTGAATCTACGGTAGTTCTTGGATATGAGTGCTCAGTTGACTGACTATCTTCATCACACTTAAATGTAATAGCACCGTTAGTTAACTTAATATTCTCTGCAACGTGCTTTAATGAATTGGATACTGCTGATACAAATGTATGAGCATCATTAACTGTTAATGCTGCACCACCAGTACAATCAAACTTAAATGTATTTTGAGTAACACCCCAGATGTTGACCCACTTACCATCTAAGTACTGACCTGCTTTTGGATAACTTTCTGAACCACTACCACCATAAGCACAACTCATAGTGATTGCACCAACAGCAAGATTAATCTTATCTCCCTCTTGGAATCCGTGATCATTAATAGTCACGGTCATGATACCTGTGCTATTTTCTAAAGTAGCACCAGTAGGAGTATGTGATGTAGGAGCTGTTATACTATGGTTACCTATAGTAACTTCCATTAGACCCGTTGTAGGGGTGTATACAGCGTTTGTGGGGGTATATGTGACGGGGGGTGTAGTACCTACGTTAATATCAAAAGTATCAGTTGTGATATTAGAAACACTCTTCCAAACATTAAGAGCTGGATCAGTTGCTCTTGGATATGTGTGCTTGGAGAAGTTGTCATCCATTGTACATGTGAATGTCAATGAATCTTGTGCTACCTGTACTTTCTCACCAATAGTGAAACCATGACCAGGAATTTTAAGAGTTAGTACACCTGTTATTGGTTCGTATGATGCACCTGTTACAGTGTGCTGAGTATATCCAATATCATTGTAAACAACAGCTCTTGTTATAGCGGTTGATGTTGCACTTACAAATGCATGAGCAGTAACATCAGTTTTTGCTTTACCGACATTAACTTTAATATTATTAGCATCTACCTTACGTACACCAATATACTTGTTATAGTATGGGTCAGTTGTACGAGGGTATGTCTTAGTAGCAGTGTCTCCATCCAAGTCACAAGTGAATGATAATGAGTTAGGAGCAATTAAAATCTTATCTCCATCTACAAATGGGTGGCTAGCAATAGTGATAACCATCTCACCTGATATAGGATCATATGTAACATTCGTTGGTTGGAACTGATATGTACTTAAACCTTGGAATGTATGTGCAGTAGTATTAGTTGGAGTAGTACCATTAAGTGCATTTATAGTAATATCATTACCACTTACTGCATCAATTGGAGTCTCAGTAAGACTTGAAATAAAACGCTCTACTGCTTCTTCTGAGATAAACTTATTATTAACATTAATTAAATTAGCAGCATCCTGAGTTAGGTTAGGTACAGTACCATATGTTGCTCTATCAAGAGTAATAGTTTCATACTGTTGAGGATGAGTAGTATATGGATGTCTTAGAATCGGTAGATTACGAAGAACCTTCTGAGCATATCCTTTAGCAAGATTAAATGCAGTTACATACTTACTCTGATTACTTGTAGTTACATCCTTAAGGAAGTAGTTAGCAGCATCATATACTCTATCATTACCACCCCATTTGAGGTTGTGATAGAGGGACTTCTTAAGGAAGTCTTTGATATCATCAGTACATGCTGTATTGCCAGTAGGTACACTATAACCAGTGTCAGCAACCATCTTCTCGACAGCTACTTCAGCAATCATCTCAGCATTAGCAGCAATAAGATCTGCAGCGTCTGCTTGCTTATTATTAGCTGGGAATGTATTTGGAGTTCTATATGGTTTTCTTATGTCTACAAATGTACCATCTGTTCCAGTAGTAGCAGTAGCAAGAGTAGTAAGACCTAGATCAAGAATGAATGTTCTATGATCAACAATATCAGAAATTGCCCATGTGCCATTAATAGCAGCAGTTCCACTACCAGCAATCTTAACACCAGCAGAAACTCCAACATTAACAGTAACTGAACTAGCTGCATCTACTGCTGTAATTGCTAGAGTAGCACCGTATGCAGGGTCTGTTGCTCTTGGATACGTATGAGATGTAGCATGGTTATCTCTGGAGCATGTAAAGCTTAGAGCACCATTACCAATGGTTAATGTATTAGCAGTTGTATAACTATGTGCACCAATTGTTAATACTAGATCACCTGTTACAGGATCATATGTAGCACCAGTTACGTTCTTCTGAACACTGCCTTGAGTGATAGTAATAGCATTAGTTGCTGTACCACCATTGTAAGTATGATTGTGATTCTGGAAACCACGGAATAAATTATGTCCAGTATTACATTTAACAGTAAGTTTATTATATGCAGTAGACCATTCGGTTATAGGATGTGTGAATGTATCTCCTAATGCATTGAATGTAGTAGGTCCAATTACTAGGTTAGATGCTCTAGTAGAAGACTTCTCATAGTGAGACTTAACATATCCGTATGCTTCTTGTGCAATAAATTCTTGGTTTGCTCTAATAGATTCAGCACCATCCCTGAAACGAGCAGTCTGAGAAATCTTAGTAAATCCATAAGGAGAGTTCCTTAGAGATGCTAAGACATAGTTACTAGTTGATATGACCGACTGGTTACCAGTTGGATTTAAAGTTGCATCAAATACACTAACAGCTGCTCTTACAACAAACTGTAAGGAGTAACCATCAGCACGTTCAATACGATTAGTAATATACCTACGACCATTAAGATCTTCAACGTTATCTAAGACACTGACTGTAGATCCACTAGCAGTTGCAGTATTAGTTGTTGACTGAATATCTGCTACCTTTAATACAAAGGTGACAGTTAAATTGGAACTATTGTAATTACCACGTCCTAAACCTAATTCAGTATTACCTGGAAGAGAAGGTGCGGTAGATCCTGTTGTGAAACTATCAATTTCATATACCTTACTTAATGCTTCAGATCCAGCTCCACTGAAGTTAAACTTAAGTCCACATGCACCGAGTGATGACCAATTACTGAACAATGCAGTAGTCAGTGAATTATCTACAGTGCTTATAGTAACTGTAACTTCACCACTTGCTAAAGACCAAGAGGTATTAGTAGATGCACCAAAGTTAATAGCAGCACTTTGGAAACCATAAAGATTAACTTCTTGTCCTACCTCATAGTCATGATATGAAGTACCAGATAAATTAAAGACTGGACCATTATAAGTTTGTTGTGTAGCTAGAGATGTATCAATAGTAGCAATTGACAATACTCTACTTGCTAGTTCAAATCTTTGATATCCTTGACCTGTACCAGTAAATGTTAGAGTAACAGGATTATCATTACCTTGAGCATCCTTTTGTACAGCGTTAGCAGCAGATGCAGCAAGTCTAACCCAATTAGTATTCTCTTTATAGATGTAATAAGTAGTACCATCTACAAGACCAGTGATTCCACCCATCTTGCTTTCACGATATACTACACCATCACCAGTTGCAAATTGATGGGTATCAATAAAGATATGATTACCTTCTGGCATAACCTTACCAGAAGTAAATAAGTGAAGCTTAGTATCTGTAGATACTGCAGTTAAATCTTTTCTACCTGTAGTTGAAGTAGTTGTAGTAGCGTTTGTCCAAGTATCAAAAAGTTGAATGCTATTAGCATCAATAAACCTTACATAATATAAGCTATTATCAATAAGACCACCAAGTGCTGTGGTGTTCTCATCCTTTTGATAATAAACTTGATCACCAGTCTTAAATGAATGACCAGTTATAGTAATAGTATCAGTGGTTAAATTAACCTTAGTAGAATCACCAGCGAAAGCTGTGGTCTCTCTTTCAGAATTAATAGTATGCTGATAGATCTGGTTAGAAATAGTCTCTAATTCAGGTCTTAATGATTCAGCGTCAGCAACGTCAAATCTATCGGATGGATTGTTATTGATGTCTGTGACAATATTAGCTGCTACAGCATCATAGAATAGTTTCTCAGCGTCCTGGAATACGTCATTAACACCTGACGTAATTAAAATAGTACAAGTACCAGTTGAGTATGGAGATGCAACAGGACCAGTAAAGTTAACACTCTGAACAGTACCTAAAGTACCTGAAGATCCACCTTGTACAAAGTAACCAGCTACGAGAGTAGTATTGTTACCTGTATGGTTTGTAAAGGTAATCTGGAATATATTATCACCACGGAACTTATCACCAGGTATTGCAGGAACTTGTCCTAGTTCTGGCTCATAATACATACGTTGCTTATCGTCAAAGACGAATGCATACTTCCACGTATGAATTACTGTACTCTGTGGGTCTGAAGAATTCTGAAGTGCATCTCTGAATACACAACCAAACACATACGTCTCATTAGACGCTTTGATCATGTGACGATCAGCATTCTGAGGTCTTACAATTACACGACGTAGGTTGTCACCAATCAGTGAGCAGTTTCTTGGAAGTGAAATTGGGTTGTCTTCTAGGTATTCACCACCAGATACAATCAATGAAACGTATTCATCACTAGGATCTGGAGTTGCTTTCTGTAAAGTGTAAGCAATCTGTGCTGCTTTCTTAATAGTTTTTACAGGTCTTGCAGCAGAACGACCATCATTTAGGTCACTACCAATAGTCTGAGAAACATATACACGTCCACCAGTGTCATTTGTAGCAACTTTATAAACAAAATCTGTAGTTGCGACACGTCTTGACTGATCAGTCAGAGGTGGAGTGTCAGCAGTTGGGTAGAAAGTAGTTCCGTAAGTATCACTTGTTACGTCTGTATCTTCGTAGTTTATTAAATTAGGAGCACGAAGAGCCAGTGCAGGGTTGATAATGGTCTGGATGTCTAAGTTAACAACCTGAGCAGTATCAGAAATGATAGAACGAGTAGTTCTGATTTGACCCTCAACGTCAAGTTCGTACTGAGGATCGGTAGTATTAACACCAACGCGAATATTATTTTGTGGATTCAGGTTTAAAGTTAATGCATCTTTCTCATTAGCATCAACACCCACAGACATTTCTATGGTTTCATCACCTTGAATACTTAAAGATCTTACTCTTTTATACGAAAGAGTATTACCAGCAGTTATAACTCCTAAGTTTGAACTAGAAAATTGAAGATTATCGTCGTCTACCTTTGTTACAGTATAAGTTCCATCAACTTCACCACCAGATGTAAAGTCGATGTAAAGTTTCTCACTCCCAATAAAACCGTGAGCAACAGAAAGAATATTTACAGTACCAGATACCGTCCTACTATAAGTAGCGTTTACCCAATTACCAGTAGGAGTAACACCAGATGCCTGTATTCTTTGCTGGTCAGAATTAATCTTAAGACTCATTTCGTTCCTATTCTGTTATGATACGACTGTGATATCTAAAATACCAATCCACTTAACAGTAGAATTGGTTGTCACGGACTTCACCTCAAATGTGAAGAATGGAGATGCTCCAATTAGGAAAGCGTCTGGAGTTACACTCCAAGTTTCTTGTCCAGGTGGATTGTTCCTAATAATGTTTTCAAAGTTACTTGCTACGGTTGGTGTACCGTCATTTGCAGTAGTTACTATGATATCAAATGTTGTTGCGTAAACATATTGATTACTAGTAGTTTCCTGACCAAAAACTCTTGCCTTAACAAAAGATACCCTATCTGCAGCAAGTGCAGGGGTATTAGTCGTTAGGGCTGTAGTACCATCTAACGTCAATTGTAAGGTATTGTTGGCAGAATCTGTCACTCTCTTAACAAGATACTTGTCATGAGTTGCATCAGCGAAATTATCGCTGACCATATGGATTGCTGAGATGTTCTTGAGTTCGTAACTGGTGTTAACGATCTCGGTAGAACCTACGGCAAACCCTCCGATTGATGAAAAATTCTTGGTTGGCATGACGCTATAATACCTTCAGGTTTATTTATACCTTGACCTTAGTAGTTGTATATCTACCAGTGAAGGATGTGGATGTTGTTGCTGCGGAAGACTTATTCAAACTGATATTAATACTATTACCTGCAACCGCAACTGTTGCATCCATCAAATCATTATCTGAAGTAATAGAATTGGTAATGGTTGCGTGAGCAGCTGTTCCAGCAGCAGCACATACAGCAGTCACTTCAAACATATGGACTTTGCCATCATCACTTTCAATAGTAATTAACGTCTTCGCTCCTTTATATGTAGTCTTATCAAATGCAGTGATAGAAGCGTTTGATGCGAATGAAGTTAATTGTCCACCTTCTACTCTACAATCATCCAACTCAACAAAATCACCAGTTGAATCAAATACTGTTAAGTAGCTAGTAGTACCAGCATTCCAACCTCTATTGATTTTCCATGCTGCTTGTGCAGCATTACCATCCAAACTAATGAATGGTTTACTATCTAATTGACTTACAAAGTCTTGGTTAACAACATCAAGTCTAGCAAAAGCTGGAGCAGTATTTGCTATCGCTGTAACTGTAAATGTTACATCATTTGCAGGAGTAGCAGCACCAAGTAAATTACCTGCTATGGTAACTGTCTCAAGTGATTCAAATCCTGTACCTGCAGCATTGAGTGCAACTGATGTAATATTCTGTGAACCATCTACTACAACATCAAATGTTGCTCCTACACCTTCAAACTCTCCAGTACCTGCAACACCAGTGAATGTTGTAGATGCAGTATATACACCTGAAGTTGAAGTAGGAGAACCAATAGTTGCAATTGTACCTTGAATAGGAACTGCTCTTAATCTTAATCCACCAGTAACCTCAAAGTCTTTCTTGGTTCTAACCTTTGCTACTGATATTCCGTTTCTCTTGACCTCAAAAGAATCAACTGAGTTGTCAGTACCATCAACTATTAAAGTACCTGGTACACTAAGTAATTTTGAAGTCTTAAATGTAAGTTTATCTTTATCAACTGACAAACAGTTAACACCTTGAGCAAAGAATTCAAATGTATCTTCATCAGAACCAGGTGCTGATTCAGTTAATATGTAAGTATCTTGGTCAACGTCACGTACACCACCAAGAGATACAAAGTCAGTTCCATTAAATCCTTCAAACTGTAATTGGGTAGTATTATATCTAATAGCACCAGGTCTGCGATCTAATGCAGCAGGACGTTCGTTTGTAGTACCTGAAGGAACTACTAATGATCCAGTAGTTTCACAAAGAATATCAGAACCTGAACTTGGTTTTAATACAACACCAGAACCATCTATATCATTAACTGTAATTGTTTTACCAGATCCACCACCAGCTGCAGTGATTAATAATGTATCACCTACAGAGTAGTTCTGACCTTTTGCAACAACTGTAACTGCCGAGAAAGTCCCACTTGCCACAGTTACTGTAACAGTACATCCAGTACCAGAACCACTACTTGTTGTTGCAGTTGCAGTGTAAGTTCCGTCTGTATATCCAGATCCAGTACCTGATACTGTTATTCCTAAAATTTGACCGAATGATCTTGTAGCAGTGCTACTATTATTTTGAACTGTATTATCAACTAAACGAAGTAAACCTGCGTCAAGATTACCTGTAAATGTAGCATCACCGTTCTCTGTGTCAATCTTGAATGTCTCTGTAGATCCATCTGTAATAGAGAAGTCTACATTAGTTCCACCATTAAATACAAAGTTTCCTTCTCCTTTAGTATCAAAGTTGAGAGGAACATTAAGATCTGTACCACCAGTTGTAATTGTATTTGTAGCATCAATCTCAAGGTTAGTTGCAGCAGAACCAATTTGTACTTTATTAGTAGAACTATCTACTTTAAAGAATGGTGTAAGACTATCAGGAGTAGCGTCAACTTGGAACTTATGGATATCTACACCATTAGCACCAATAGATCCTTTAGCAGAACCTGCAACAGCAATACCTATCTTATCAGCATCTAATCTATAGAAACCAGTTGTATTAGAATTGGTAAGAGAAAGTGAAGGAGCAGCAGCTGAACCATCTGCTAATTGAAGTGATGCTCTCTTTATATCACTATCGGCACCATCAACATTGATTCCTGCATTAAAGGTTCCAAGTCCAGTGAATGATGATGTACTTCCAACACTTAATGTTGTAGTAGATGAAAGACTTGTCTGAGAAGATAAGGCATTAAAAGTACCACTACCACTAGCAGTAACGCTCCAACTAGTAGCTGCTATCTGCCCATCAGGAGATATTATAGTATTTGCACCAGTAGGACCAAGAGTTAACCTACCATCTTGAGCAAGTTGAATTGATTTTGTTTGGTTTAAAGTACTAATACCAACTACTAAACCACTACCTTGAGTTTCCCCAACAGCAACTTCACCTAAGATAAGGGTATCAGTCGCTTCAAATCCATATCCTCCGTTTGAAACGGTAACTGTAGATGGAACACCAACACTAGCAACAGTGAAACCAAATCCAGATCCACCGCCACCACCTACATTGGTATCACTAACACTTAGTACATCACCAATCTGATATCCACTACCAATAGGAGATATATCAGATACAACAGTAATTCCAGTTTGTGCTCCAGATAATGTGTAAACGAAACCACTACCTGTTCCACCAACATCATCTGCATCCACAAAGAATGTATGTCCAACAGCGTAGTTACCACCAGTTCCTTGGTTTACAATAGTAGCAGCAGTAACTGCACCACCAGAAATAGTAAGGTCAACTGTCATTCCAACACCAGACTGACCTGCAGCACCAGTAGTAAACGTAATTGTACCACCAAGACCCATATCAGCACCATGCTGTACGCATCTATAATCAGTAGTTCCTTCGCCAGCTACAGCAGATTGTGCACCAACTACAACTTCCCAATAAGATCCAGCAGATCCTGGATTGATATTTGACTGTCTGGTCTGAACATTAGTTGCAGTACCTAATTGTAAATTATGATTTGTATTAGAAGCATCACTAGTATCAAACTTATATGTGTTATTATCAATTAAACTAAAGCTTGCAGCTTCAACTCCATCAATTACCCATCTGTTTGCAGCAGTTTGTAGGGTAGCGATTCCAGCAGTAGCAGTACTAGTTCCACCAACAGCATTCTCTACGTTAGCATCTTGGAACGCACCAGTTACATTACTTAAGAAAATATATTCGTT
>Ga0209404_10000265_pt1 | contig 42564 bp, 29 predicted proteins | sample TroAtlMetagenome_2_FD_187447 | JGI IMG/M metagenome (GOLD analysis project Ga0209404, IMG submission 187447) | Marine eukaryotic phytoplankton communities from Atlantic Ocean - Tropical Atlantic ANT8 Metagenome (SPAdes) (version 2) | ecosystem: Environmental > Aquatic > Marine > Oceanic...
AGCGAGCGTACCATGAGGCGATGACCTTGTCAAGTCACAGGGGCGAAATTTTCGTGTTTCCCCACATAAAACTCTTCGAGATCTTCGTGTTGACATCTCGTCGAGATCATGATATAATATGCATATAACTCAACTAGATTTCATGTTCTCAGAATTTGATCGAGATTTCACATCATCATATAATGCACATCTAGATTTCATGCATGATGATCATGATCTAGATGACGAATATGAGCGTCAAGACACATCATATGACGCACTCGCATATAAACATTACGCATAACACATCATAGCATATGCACACATACATTGCACACACATATGTGCAGGTTGTGCATGTGTCACATACCTTGTGCCAATAGCATAAGCGGCACAGGTATCTCTACCTATCTGAACATATCTTATAGCGATTTCTCATGAGAATGGTCAACGCTGACTGTGACACTTTATAAACTGGTTTCCTAATATTATTTCATCGCAGGGGGAGTGGCGATCTTTTTTCAGTAGAGCGACCCTGCTCCCGTCTTTGCTTGTTACACATATTATAGTCCATCTGAATCATAAAACTACAGACCTTGTGCCACTTTGAGAACTGGCACACTCTCTGGACTATTCTCTCCAATCTGATGTATTGTAAGAGAGTACAAAACAAATGAACATTTTAAATGATTCAATCAGAACTTTTGGGAAGGCACTTCTGGATCTCACCTGATGGAGATTTTGCCAGTTGCCCAACTTTCAAGGATGGAAACCCTGATGTTGCTAACACAGATTACCTTGAATGTTGGGAGGGTGATGATCTCAGAATTGAAGAACTTAATGAAATTGTAAGAATCTATCAACGCCTAGTGCATCGCAAAGAGTTTGGCATAGGCGGATGGGGATTACCTGATTGGGCAATGAACTTCTGTGCCAATTATTAAACTGGCACACATCACCCCCATTTTAACCGATGGGGGTTTATTATTAAAGAGTACCAAACAAATCTTAGAAATGAATCTCTCCAAAGAAGATCTTCAGATTATCAACGAAGTTTTCTGCCAATCAAATGCCTTTGATCTCCCAGAGAAATGGGATGAGGAGTTCAACTCCGAAGAGGATGCAGATTTCAGGAATGAGAATTTCACTTCAGCACGATTCTCTGAGGTATGGGATCGGATCTCATCCAGTTTATAAACTGGCACACAAAACCCCCATTCGTAAGAGTGGGGGTTTATTATTAATGAGTACCAAACAAATTTCAACCTAAAGGAATGAAAACTACCACACCTGAACAAAAGTACAGAAAACTCTATGAGAAACTCTACTCCTTATGTGAGCAGGAAGGATGGGGCGATCCGTTCAGTTATGCAAGATCCCGTGAAATTCACATGGCGGGTTTACTTGGTCATACTGTGGCAGACGACTATTCTGGTGCTGACGCATATGATGAGGAGGGACCTTGTGAGTATAAGTCAACGATTGCTGCTAAGATCAACGCCACTTATAACGGCATCTCAGTCCAAGACACTTGGGAGGAGCAGGAGCGTTATGTTGTGGAGGAGAAAATCGGCAACTATCGCAACCATTATTTTGCCCGTTATGAAGGTGGAAAAGTGGTTGAGGTTTATAAACTCAAGTATTGGGATGTACTCAAAGCGATTCTGCCATCCGTTAAGAGGCAGTATAAGAGGATTCAGGACGGCACTTCAACCCGTAAGGATCCCCGTATCGGTGTTATAATCCCACAGGGTTATATTTACGAGTACGGTGTGAAGGTTATTTAACTGGCACACATGGGGTTGGTAGACCCCCTCAAAACTACTATAATAAAAATGTTCACAAAGGATTCTAAATGCAACTCCTCAAACTCGGCACTAATCAAACTCAGGTTACACTGAGTGACGGCACTAAAGTGTTATTCTCATATAACACACCTGTCGCATGCCAAGATCCGAACTACGACTATTACAAAACCGCTACCAAGTGGAGCGCAACGACCTCACGCCACATTAACAAATGGTTGGACGGCGTTAACGCTAACATAGTTCCTCAGGAATTCTTTGAGAGACTAACCAGTGATTAAACTGGCACACTATGAGTTGCACCTGCTCTCTCAGGTGCTATTATTACATTGTTAAGCAAAGCACTCATGGACGACCTTCTATTCGACACCGTATCTGACGAAGCAATTCAAATGCTCATGGAGGATGCGTTAAACGGAAACATTTCCGAAGAGCAGAACAAATCCATAGATGATTTTCTTAACTCAACTAACGATTTTTAACAAATGACTCAAGTCACTTTGAAGAACACTAAAGCACAAATCTATGATGCTTTACAAAATGTTAAGGACGTTCGTGAAGAGCGCAACGCCTTAGCAATCATCGCTACAATTCTTTTTGCCTTCAACTGCCTTTTTTAAAATGCGACCTTTAACAGAAAACATTTACAAAGCACTCAAAGAGAATGAGCGCAGGTTGAAAGAACTCCAGGTGAGTCATGGGTATCAAACCCCTCAACCTCTCCGAAGGATCTCAATCTTAAATGATTATTAAGAGTTCTAACACCCCCTTCACAGGGGGTATTTTTTTGCTATACTAAAGGAGTAAACAAGCAATCATTCAAATGAGCAGCATACACAACGAAGCACTCTTAGAAACTCTCTGGGAGGAGGTCGTTGAAGAGGCGACAGACACGGGAAACATTTCCATGATGTCTGAATCTGATATCGAATTTGAAGTCAGACGTAGATTTGAGGATGCCAGTTGGTAAACTGGACCACCCTTGCCCCATTCGTGGGGTAGGGGTTTTATAATATTCGTATACCAAACAAATTCGTTATGAACTCAACTGAACTAGAACTCAACGGTAAGGTTTGGAAGGTGACCCGCCTTAAGACTGCACACGGAAGAGCAGCGAACAAATGGGCATCACGCATTAAGGGTGGCAGCAGCAGAGTGAGGTGTGCTTCTGCTAATGGCATTACTTCTAACACAGTTGCGACAGCATTAGGGGACGTGCGTTAGGGGGCAGTCCATTCGTTCGTGATTTGGCAGGGGTTCGCCGCCCCCGCCCCCCGTTTTAAAAAGCACTAACTACCCTAACCTACAAAGTGTTACGGAAGCGAGAGATCTCATAATGCCTTTAAGTTTTCAACAGGATTCAAATTTTTTTTCTCATATCAAAACGCCCCTATAGGTTCATTGGTAGAAATGTACTTGCAAAACAATAGGAATTGATATATAATGGAAAAACAGAATACATTGGTATGAGAAAAAATTCCGAAGAAGAAAAATTTCCAATAGAAGTCGATACTGTTACTGGTGAATATTTTGTAAGAATACCTGAATGGATAGTAAATGATCAAGGATGGTTTGAAGATACAGAACTATCTTTTAAGACAGATAAGAAGCTTATTTTTATAGAAGAGGCATGATATGAAGACCTATCACATATACTTAAGAGGAGAATGCCTCTTTAAGGATTTGGATGATTATGAGTTTGGTATTATATGGGATAGGATATACAAGTCATACTTCAAAGATGAATTAGAATATGAAGAGATAGAGGTTAATAGTAAAGATATAAAGAGTTTACTAAATGATGCTAGTTACTAATGAAACATTTTGAAGTATATGATGATTTTTTACCAAAAGATTACTTTGAACATCTAGATAATCAGATATTACATACAAATAAGTTTCGATGGTTGTTTCAAGAGAAGGTAGCAACTAATGATGATGAACTTAATGAGCAGTTTTACTTTATCTGTAGTTTCTATAATAACTTACATGTAGAGAGTGATTTCTATTATCAATTACGACCAATCTTTGATTTACTTGAAGTCAAGTCGATTATTCGTGCAAGAGCTATCATGTATATGAATCAGGGTAAACTGATTGAACATGCACCACATATCGATATGGGTTATGAACATAAAGCAGCATTAATCTATATGAATACGTGTAATGGATACACAGGTATGGTGAATGATGATTGGGAGAGAGATTTTTCAGATCCTTATAGTTTTAAAAATAATGATGATGAATATATGTTTGATCAGGGAAATCGTGTAGAGAGTGTTGCCAATCGTTTATGTTTGCACGATGGTAGTGTACCTCATTATAGTACTACATGTACTGATGCCCGCAAGCGTCTCGTATTAGCAATTAACTACTTTTAACATGAATATTATTGAAACCTTTGCCCTACCCCCGATTGTCTCGTTTGATTATGAAGGAGATATGAATGTAATATTTGATTATGTAAATGAAGCGCAATTAGTAAAAAGGAAAACAAAGAAAGGTGCTCCGATTCAAGATACTCATCATCAATCGAGGAATCATTATGTCTTAGATGAGTTAGATGAGTTGCGTGATTTTTGTAAGAAAAGTAGTGAAGAGTATTGTAAGGAGATATGTGATGTTGATTGTGAAATTGATATCCAGCAATCGTGGTTAAATGTAAATGAAAAGGGTGATAGTTTTACTGATCACTGGCATGCCAATTCTTATTTGAGTGGTTGCTTTTATATTCAATCAGATACTAAGAAAGGTGCTCCGATTCGATTTCATAGTTCATTAAAGAACTTTAGTTATTATCCTACACCCCGTGAAGGTATACAACGTGATTGGGTGTCTGATCGTAGGAATAGGTATACTACGACTAAATTGGATGTAGCATCAATACCTGGTAAGTTGTTATTGTTTAGTTCTCTGATGACTCATAGTGTACCTGTGAATAATTCGGATGAATCTAGAGTAAGTTTATCGTTTAATACAACCCCCACTCGACCATTTGGTAGTGAAGACCGATTGAAGAGAATTACTTGACTTTCACTATATAATGGAATATAATATGAGTGTAATTACAAATTATCATGGCAAAAAAGGGATTTACAGTTAAAGCAAAATCTCCTGTTGTTAAGAAAGAACCTGAATGGGATTTTGATAAGGCAAAGGAGCTAGTGAAAGGGAAGACAGTTGTGTTCTGTTTACCAGGAAGAGGAGTATCATATGCGTTTTTGAAGAGTTTTGTACAATTATGCTTCGATCTTGTACAATCTGGAGCAAGTATTCAAATCTCACAAGATTATTCATCGATGGTTAACTTCGCACGTTGTAAGTGCTTAGGTGCTAATGTTCTACGGGGACCTGATCAGAAACCTTGGGATGGGCAGTTAAACTATGATTACCAATTATGGATTGATAGTGATATCGTATTTAATAGTGAGAAGTTCTGGCAATTGATTCTAATGGATCAGGATATTGCTGCTGGTTGGTATTGTACTGAAGATGGTAAGACTACTTCTGTTGCACACTGGATGGAGGAAGATGATTTCCGTTCTAATGGTGGTGTAATGAATCACGAAACTATTGAGAGTATTAGTAAGCGTAAGAAGCCTTTTACTGTTGATTATACTGGTTTTGGATGGACACTTATCAAGAATGGTGTATTTGAACATGAGGAGATTAAATATCCTTGGTTTGCACCTAAAATGCAGGTATTTGAATCAGGTGAGGTTCAAGATATGTGTGGAGAAGACGTTTCATTCTGTTTAGATGCAAAAGAAGCAGGTTTTGAGATCTGGTGCGACCCAAGAATACGTGTTGGACATGAAAAAATGCGAGTTATATAGTATCTTTGAGGGTGATGAACTTCTTTATGAAGATCTTACCCAAGATGAGTACTTTAACGCTATGGAGGACCTTGCATATGAATTTTATGACAATGGTTCTCACAACCCAAATGATTTACGAACTGAAATTAAGGCAATTTAACTATGGCAACACGAACTGGTATTAACGGAAACGTATTTGTAGAAGCAATACCTAAAAAATCTCGTCAAGGGAACGGTAAACATACAAAATATTCCGCTACTTCACGAAATAAGGCGAAAAAAAGAAGAAGAGGGCAAGGGAGATAAACAATCTCCCTTTTTTAGTATAAATAAATGGAGATAATACTAAATAAACACATTTAGATGCCAGTTCAACGCACATCACAAGCGTTTAAAGATATAAGTTTATCTTTCAAACCACACCCTGTGACGAAAGATATTCCGATATTGAAGAATGAACGTGCAATTGTGCGGTCTGTACGAAATTTAGTAGAAACTATTCCTACAGAAAGGTTCTTTAATTCAAATCTTGGAACTGATATACGTGGAAGTCTCTTTGAAAACTTTTATCCAACCTTAACTAAGGTGATACAGGATCAAATTAATGAGACTGTTAGTGTTTATGAACCTAGAGTTGAGAATTTAAGGGTTCAGATAGACGAATACGTTGATTCAAACGCTTTTAATATTACTATTATCTTTGATATTAGAGGATTGGCAGTACCTACGCAATCTTTCACCTTTCTATTAGAACCAACGAGATAATATGCCTTTTACTCAATTTACCAGTTTAGATTTCGACGAAATTAAGGCTCAAATAAGAGCTTATCTTCGTGCTAATAGCAATTTTAGTGATTTTGACTTTGAAGGATCAAACTTTTCAGTCTTAATTGATACTTTAGCGTATAATACTTACATTAACGCATTTAATGCGAACTTAGTTGCAAACGAATCCTTCTTAGATTCAGCAACTATTAGAGAGAATGTTGTTTCTCTTGCAAGAAATATTGGTTATATACCCCGTTCAAAATCCTCTGCAGAGGCATCAGTTCACTTTGACGTACAAACTGATTCATCCGAACCTATACTCTACTTAAAACCAGGTTTAGTGTGTGTAGGAGCAGCAAATAACACCACATATAGGTTCTCAGTATCTCAACCATTACATGCTGCCATTAAAAATGGTGTTGCATCGTTTGGAACTGCTGAAAATCCCGTTTCTATCTTCCAAGGAACAGTATTAGAGGTACAATTCCTAGCAAATAGTAACGAAGATCAAAGATTTTTACTACAAAACCCTAATATTGATGCTTCTAGTATTAGAGTATTCGTATCTGGACCTTCAGATACTGGTATGGGTAGAGAATACTCCATGATTGATAATATTCTCAATATTGATAAGAATTCAGAAGTCTTCTTTATACAAGAAGTACAAGATGAAAAATATGAATTATTGTTTGGTGATAATTATTTTGGTAAGAAATTAGAGAATAATTCAGTTATTACTGTAAGATATATCGTAACTGATGGTTCGGAGAGTAATGGTGCTAAAGCATTTAGTTTCCAAGGTGTATTTACTGATAAAGATCCAAATACTACAGTCAATCCAACATCTGTAATACCAACTGCTGGTATCACAGTAAACACCGTTAATGGGGCGACAAACGGTGCTGATATGGAGAGTGTTAACTCCATTAAGTATTTTGCACCTAGACTCTATTCTGCACAGTACAGGGCAGTTACACCCAGAGATTATGAAGCAATAATACAGTCAATTTATCCTAGAACAGAGTCTGTTGCTGTAATTGGTGGTGAAGAGTTAGATCCACCACAATTTGGTAAGGTTCAAATAAGTATTAAACCAAAAAATGGAACTTATGTTTCTGATTTTGATAAACAGCAGATCAAACAAAAGTTAAAGAGTTACGCTATTGCTGGTATTAACTCTGAGATAATTGATCTTAAGATACTATATGTTGAAATTGATTCAACTGTTTATTTTAATACTACTCAGGTTTCTAATTCCGATAACTTACAAACAAAAATCTTATCTAATTTGAGAGATTATTCTCGAACTGTGGATATTAATAAGTTTGGTGGAAGATTTAAGTATAGTAAGATACTTCAGTTAATTGATAGAGTTGATAGTTCAATCACCTCTAACATCACAAAATTGAAGATTAGAAGAGACATGAAGGTTCTTCTCAATACCTTTGCACAGTATGAGTTATGTTTTGGTAATAAGTTCCATATCAATCCTGAAGGATTTAATATAAAGAGTACTGGATTTACCTTGAGTGGAACAAGTGATACTGTATTCATTACAGATGTTCCAAATAAAAAGGAAGATGGCACTTTAGATGGAAGTGGAAAGGGTGTTTTGAGTGTAATTGCAAGAAATCAGAAGGAAGAGTTGAAGGTTGTTGCTAAATCAGCAGGAACAGTTGACTACACTAAAGGTGAAATTATCTTAAATACACTGAATATTACTTCAACGGTAGCAGCAAATAATCTTATAGAGATTCAAGCGTTCCCAGATTCAAATGATGTAGTCGGATTGAAGGATTTATACCTCAGTTTTGACGTTTCTAATAGTAAGATAAATATGGTTAAGGATGTAATTGCTTCTGGAGAAGATGTTTCTGGCGTTGTATTCACAAGAGATTACTACACATCAAGTTATTCTAACGGAGATTTAGAGAGGAAATAAATGAGCATAGGTATTGATAAGAGAGTTCAGGTTAATAAAATAGTTGAGAGTCAGCTGCCTGAATTTGTAAGGTCAGATTTTCCTCTTGCTGTTGATTTTTTAAAGTCGTATTACCTTTCACAAGAATTTCAGGGTGGTACAACTGATTTAATTGACAATTTAGATCAATATTTAAAGGTTGATAACCTAATTCCTGAAGTTGTTTATGGAACTACTACGTTATCTTCTGCTGTTTCTACATCAGATACAACTATTACTGTTGCATCAACCAAAGGATTCCCAGATACCTATGGTCTTTTAAAGATTGGTAGTGAAATTATAACATATACTGCTAAAACAACTACTACTTTTACAGGTTGTCTTCGTGGTTTTAGTGGAGTAAGTGGATTTGATGTTGGAATATCAACATCTTTAGATAATGTCAATAGAGAAGGGTTAATATTTGAGAATACAAATGCAGAAGAGCATGTTAATGGTGCAACTGTCACCAATTTAAGTGTATTATTCATACAAGAATTTTATAGAAAGTTAAAGAAAACTTTCTTACCTGGTTTAGAAGATAACGATTTTACTAAAGATCTTGATGTTGGTAACTTTATTAAGCATGCAAGAACTTTTTATCAATCAAAAGGTATTCAAGAATCTATTAGAATCTTATTAAAGGTTCTATTTGGTGAAGAATCTATAATATTAGACTTAGAAGAGCGTTTATTTAAACCTTCTAGTGCAGAATTTATAAGAAGAGAAGTTATAATTGCTGATAGGATTAATGGTGATCCTCAAAAATTAGTTGGTCAAACTGTATATAAATCAAATGATGCTGGAACAAGTGCTTCCGTATCTGGAGTTGAGATATTAACTAGGAATGAAAAGATCTACTATAAGATTTCTTTATTTGTTGGATACTCTGATAGGGATCTAATTGAAGGAATATTCACTATTCCTGGTAGAACAAAGGTATTAGAATCTGTTTCAATTGGTTCTTCAATCGTTTCTGTAGATTCTACAGTTGGATTTGCTCAAACTGGTTATGTTTTATGTGGTATCAACTCAATTACATACTCATCAAAATCAGTTAATCAGTTCTTTGGATGTACTAATATCACAGAAAATATTGGTATTGGTTCTGATGTTAGGGCAGATGAAACAATTTTTGGATATGAAGATGGAGATTTAGAAAAAAGAGTTGATTTAAGAATAACTGGTGTTCTATCTGAGTTCAAAACAGTATCAGACATCTCTTCAGTATCTGAAGGAGAAAGGATTTTTGTTAAAAATGTAGGTGAGTCTATACCTAATCCAAATATTGATAAGACCTATAAGGAAGTATTTGCTAACTCATGGATCTATAATACTAGTTCCAGATATCAAATTATTGAAATTAATGGTTCTACTCTTTCACTAGGAAGTGAAATTGATAAATCAAGTTTAAAAATTGGCGATAAAGCAGAAATTTTATCTAGAAATTCTGAGAATGTTGAAGTTGCATTAGTTGAAGTTACAAATATTGATCCTTCTAGCAATACAGTAATAGTTTCTGGAATATCTGGATTTACTCCTGTAGTTGGATTATATTATGATTTAAGAAGAAAACTGAATAAAGCATCCAGTCAGGGTATAGAAATAGAAGATGGTAATTCAAATATTATATCTGATGTACTAAATGTATATACTGATGATGAAAAAGAAGCATATGTTGCATCTAACTCTCTACCAAGTTATACCTTACCTTCATCACTTAAAAGAACTTTAGTTGGAATATCAACAATAACTACTATTTCTGTTCCAGACTCCAGTAACCCAGAAAGATTTGAGCAACTAGGAGGATATGAAAAATTAACTAAGGATTATAATCAAGTCTTTTCTGGTAATAATGATGAAATTGAGTTAATTACTGGAGATGCTGTAGTTTATGAATCATCTAATCCATTAACTAACTTAGAATCTGGTACAACTTACTATGTTGAAATAGTTCAGAAGAAACCTGGTATAATTAGACTATATCGTTCCAGAGGAATGATAGGTAATATAGTAAATGCTATCAGATTTACTGCTGAAGGACTTGCAATAACATCTGCTCATACATTTACAAAAGAAAATGAGTATGCTAAGAATTTATCTGCTAATAAAATTCTTAAAAAATTCCCATTAAGTCAGGATTTATATATTTCTGGAAAGCGTGAAGTACCAATAAACAATATTGGTATGTTAATTGATGGTGTTCAGATAAGAACTCCTATCTCTGATGATTACATTTATTATGGTCCTGTTGATAGTATAGATGTATATAATGCTGGTGAAGGTTATGATGTAGTAAATCCTCCAAGATTGGTTATTGATGACAGTATTGGTGCTGGTGTAACAGCATTAATAGAACCTGTTATTGAAGGAACAGTTAAAGATGTATTTGTAGATCCACATGATTTTGATATAGATGAAGTAAAGGCTATTTCATTAACTGGTGGTAATGGATCTGGTTGTCTTTTAGAACCAGTTATTGGACAAAGATATAGAGAAATGCTCTTTGATAGTAGAGATATTTTCTTCTCTGGTGGACTATCAATAGAAGATGAAACAATTACATTTAAGAAGAAGCATTTCTTAGCACCTGGTGAGGTTGTTTACTATAACAGTAATGGTAATCCTGCTATTGGTGTTGGTGGATACGGAGATACTACAAATACTGCTAGTGGAAGATTGGCTACTGGTGCTCCATATAATATTAGAATCATTAATTCACATACAATTCAGTTGCATAAAACATATGAAGATGCAATTGCTGGTATTAATACAATTGGTATTTCAACTGCAACTAATGCTGCTGGTATTCATAAGTTTAGAACAGTATCTAAGAGGACATTACAATCAGTTAAAGTTATAAATCCTGGTTCTGGATATCAATATAGAAAGTTACATATTAAACCAACAGATGTTTCTGTAGGATATGCAAAGATAAACTTTAAGGGACACGGGTTTAATGATGGTGATCTTGTTGAATATGAAAATACTGGATCTAGTTACTGGCAAACTTCTTTAGATTTTGTTTATAGTATTGCTCCTGTAAACAGAGTAAGACTTAATGTTTCTACTGGAGTTTATACATTTACAGTAAATTATGTTGATGTAGGAACTAATACAACTGGAGAATCATTTATAGTTGGTAGTAAGAGATATAGTATGGGTGCGTTGGCAGTTAATACTGGTCTTGCAAAGATATATGAGATAAAAGTAGAAGATTATCTGAACGCAAGTTCAATTGGTGGATTGGACACAACACATTCTTATCATGTGTTAAAGGTTGATGATGATTCATTTAGATTAGCAGATGCTGGTTCTACAATAGGTGGATCTTTAACTAGAATTAATTTTGAAAGACGTGACTACGTTGGTTTTGAATCTCAAGGTGACGGATTACAGACATTTAAGTTCCCAGATATTAAAGTAACTGCAGAAGTTTCATTTGGATCTACTGTTACTGGATCATTTAATTTCACTCCAGTAGTTACAGGTGAAATTAAAGATGTTTATCTTTATGAGAAAGGAACCAAATATGGTTCAACAATACTAAATTTACAAAAAAATCCAAAAATAACTGTTGAAAACGGAAAAGACGCTATTATAAGTGGTTCTGTTGTAGGTGGTAAAGTTGTTGATGTTCAAGTTTTAAATAGAGGACAACAATATTACTCTTTACCAGAAGTTACTGTAGAAGCAGTTGGGATGACTACAACTGGTGTTACTGGTGCTGGAGTTTATGGAACTGGTGCTATTCTTAAACCAAACATTAGTGAAGGAAGATTAACTGGTGTAGAAGTAATTAATCCTGGTATTGGATATACCGCCTCCTTGGTTACATTTAATGTTAAGGCAAGAGGAATAAATGCTAAGTTTGAACCAAGAGTTAGAAAATTAACAGTTGATAATAACAAGAGACAAGGTAATTATAGTTTAAATTCTGAAGGTGATAATAGTTTACATCTTAGTGTTCATGGATATTCATCAGAAATTAGAACATCATTTAATGATGATGGAACAAAACACTCTCCAATTATTGGTTGGGCATATGATGGAAATCCAATTTATGGTCCATATGGATATACTAAAGTTGATGAATTAGGACCTGCTGTTGGAATTGTAACTTCTGGTTATACTTTAGATGCATCTAAAGTTATAGATCGTCCATCTACAACTGAATTTGAGTCTGGATATTTTACTGATGATTGGCAATATACGGGAGAATACACTCTTGATGAGCATAATGGTAGATTCTGTAAAACTGATGAATTTCCAGATGGTGTTTATGCATATTTCTCTAGTGTAGCACCTAGTCAGCAGACAAATGATTTAGAACCAAGTTTCCCATACTTTATTGGTAAAACTTATAGATCTCCTTATATTTCATCAAATACTACATTAACACAAGAGTTTGATTTCAATAATTCTAATTTAGCAAGAAATACATTCCCATATAAAGTTGGTAATGTATTAGCAGATAATGACTTTATTGTAGAATCTAACGAATTCCTAAGACAGTTAACCTCTGTCGAGTCTGTAACTACAGGAGAAATTGATGATTTGTTGGTATTAGATGGTGGTGAAGGATATAAAGTTGGTGATTTTACTGATTTTAATGATGCTGGAACTTTTGGGGTAGGACTTAGAGGACAAGTTAAATCTCTAGTTGGTATTGGTATTTCTAATGCTAATACTGAATTAACTAGATTTGAGAATGCAGTATTTACATGGAAAACTGGTAATACAGTTACTGCAACATATTCACCATTCTTTGATGTAAATGATCAGGATACCGTTTCTATTTCTGGATTAAGTAGTTCAATAGTTCATCTCACAAATGCATTTACTGTTGGTGTTTCAACTGATAAGATTGGACTTGCTCAATCTATGACTGCAAATGCAGTTGTTACTGGTAGAGTTGATGATATTTACGTAAATGTAATTCCAAATTCAGTTTCTATTGGATCTTCTATAAAAATTAATGATAGTGAGATTGTTAAAGTTCTTAATATCTTTGATGTAGGATCTATCTTAAGGGTAAAGAGATATGGTGCAGGTATTGGTCATACTTATGGATCTAAATTAGATATTTTAAACAGAGAGATTGAAATACCTGTTAAGGTTGAAAAGTTTGATTCTAAGGTTAATGACTTAGTTTACTTTAATGCTAATGAATCAGTAGGACTTGGTACAACTCCTGGTACTTCAATTACTGTTGATTATAATGTTGGTGAAACTGAAAAACAGGTTTCAATTCCAACAAGATCAATATATCTGCCTAATCATCCATTTGTTAATGGTCAGAAATTAACTCTTACTAAAAGAGGGACTGCTACTTCTATGATTGTTGGTGAGGAGAGTGCTCCAAATAATCTATACAATCTTCCTAATGTAACAACAGATAAGTTTACAGTATACGCAATCAATAAAGGACAAAATTATATTGGTCTTGTAACTGAAAGGACTTCAATTGGTAGTACAAGTGAAGGATTATTCTTCCACGGTAATGGATCTGATGATTATGAATATGCATTAGAATCTAATCATAATCAAGTTATTGGTGATGTTGATGATATTACAACAACAGTTACTACAAATATTGGAGCAGCAAGAACAAGTACGCATGGTTTAAGTAATGGTGATATAGTTAACTTAAATGTTATACCAAATAATGTAGTTGGTGTTGGTAGTACTGCACCATTAAGTCTTTCTTTCAATACAGAATTCCAGAAATTATTAGTTAATAGAACAGGATTTGGTTCTGATGCTATCGATGTAATAGAAAATACAATTACAATTAGTGGTCATGGTTACAAAACTGGTGATAGAGTTTTATATGAGAGTAGTGAGACTGCAGGTGGATTGAATGATCCTTGTTATTATGTTTATGAAGAGACTTCAAATAAGTTTAGTTTAGGTGAAACTCTAAAAGATGTTCAAAAACAACCACCTTTATTGGTTAATATCACTTCAACTGGTGCTCAAACACATAGTGTTTCTTTAGTCAATCCACAATTAAGAGTAACTAAGAACTCTAAGTTATCTTTTAATGTTTCTGATACTTCTTTATTAGGGTATGATCTTAAATTCTTCTATGATAAAGAGTTTAAGAATGAATTTATTAGTTCTCAAGATAGTAGTATTTTTAATATTTCAGGTGTAGGAACTGTAGGAGTTGGTACAACATCAACAAAATCAATTGCTTTCTCAAAATCAACCCCAACTCAATTGTATTATGGAATAGAAAAGGGTGGATATATTAGTACTGCTGATCCATTAGTTCCAAATTATTCTGAAATTAAGTTTGTAGATAGTGCTTATAGTGGTGAATATAAGGTATTTGGTATAACTTCAGATACATTTAAGGTTTCCCCAACAAAATTACCAGAACTTCTTTCATATCAAGCAGATGAATGTGAAATAATTGAATACTCAACAGAATCTAAGTCTGTAATTGGTTCAGTAAAAGACCTTAAAGTAATTTCTAAGGGTGTTGATTATAAGAAGATTCCAAAATTTGAAAGGATTGTTAGTGAAAGGGGAAAAAATGCAAACGTTGTAGCACTTTCTACATCAATTGCAAGAATTAATGATGTAAGAATTCTTGATATTGGTTATGAGTATCCATCAGACAAAACTCTAAGTCCAGAAGCATTTGTTTCTCCTGTAATTAGGATTGATAATGTAGATAGTATAAAATCTATTGAAGTTGTAGATGGTGGTAATCAGTTCCTATCTGCTCCAGATGTTATTGTTTATGATCCTGAGGCTGATAAAGTTGTAGATGAAACTTCATTAACCGCAGAAACTCCACATCAATCAATTTCTGAAGTTAATATTGTTGCACCTATTCAAGGACTACAATCAGTAACTCATAGAATTGTTACTATTAACAACTCTAATGGTGTTGGAATTAGTTCCATGACTGGTGGTGGAAGTGGAATTGTTACTTGTGTTCTAGAAACTCCAATAAACGGGTTTGTGAACCCACCATTTGCAACTGGAGATGAGATTTTTGTAGAAGGTGTTGAATTATTTGGTGAAGCAGGTATTGGAACACAAACCAATACAAACTCTTCTGGTATTGCTACTGGTGGAGATGGTTATAACTCTGCAAATTATCAGTATAGGTTCTTTATAGTTGATGATTATGTAAATTCAAATCCTGCTATTCTAAAGTATAGTATTGCTGGATTAACAACTAATCCTGGTATTGCTAAGACTTATCAGTCTGGTTATGCAAATATTATTAATAGAAAGAACTATCCTGTATTTGATGTTGTTCAAGAAAGAGGTTTACTACTACTTAATGAAAGTATTCTTGTTAAAGGTACAAATAAGTTTATTGAAAGGGGATTAACAGTAGTAGAATCTAGAGAAGATTTCATTAAAATTGATGGCAATTATCAATTAAGGGTTGGTGATAGAATACAGGGTGCTAATAGTAATGTTAGTGCAACAGTAACTGGTATTACTGGCAATAGAGCTAAATTTAAGGTTGATTATTCCAATAGACAGGATTATGGTTGGTTGGATAATACTGGAAAATTAAATGAAGATTTCCAAGTTATACCAAATAATGATTACTACCAGAATCTATCATACTCAGTTAAGAGTCCAGTTCCTTGGGATGATCTAGTTAACCCTCTTAACAGATTGGTTCACCCATCAGGACTTAAGAATTTCTCTGATGTTGGTATAACATCTTCTGTTGTTGTTGGTATTGGAACTACAATTCAGGCAACTCCAGTTATAGTTGTTGATCTTATGGCTGATAAGAGAGTTGATACAATCAACAACTTTGATTTTGGAAGAGATTATGATGCTAGACCTGAAGTAAATCCAACAAAATCTAAGTTTGCAACATTCCAAAATACAAAATTAACAGACTATACGAAGTGTAAGTCAAACAGAGTTCTAATTCATGATGATATTAGTGGAAGATTCTCAAGTAAAGGATTCCAAGACGTATTTACTGAAGTAGAAGAAATTGATGGTAACTTTACTAAGTATTTGGTACAAATTGTTAATGCAGATACATTAGATGTTCAATTATCAGAAATTGCAGTATTAACAACTACAAATAATGCATTTTTAGTTGAGAAATCATCAGACTTTACAAATATGAAGTTGGGTGATTTTGAGGCAACATCAGATGCATTCCAGAGAAAGGCATTAAACTTCTTACCTACTGATAAGTATGATAGGGATCATGATATTAAGATCCTTAAAACAGAGTTTGTTACTAATGCAATTAAGACTGAATCAACCTCAATAGGGCAGATTGATCTAACTGGTGCTAATGTAAAAGTTGCAATTGGACAAACAGATGCTAATGATAATATTATTGGAGTTACTACAACAATAATAGCACAATTCCCAGAATCAGACTTTAACGGATTCTTTGCTGATGTTCTAGTTCAGGATGATATCACTAAGGAACTTAACTATGGTGAGGTTATAGTAGACTTTGATGGGACTAATATCTTCTATGCAGAAACTTATGTTGATGCATTAAACGTTTCTTATAGTGCATCTAGAGTTGGAGTTCTTACTGCAAGATACGATTCTGGTACAATTTATTTTGAATGTGAAAATGATACGAAGAGGGTAATTAATGCAAGTGCAAATGTTGTTGGTTTAGGTGTAACTATTGATGGTAATGGACCAGTTGGAGTAGGAACATACAGATATGCAGTTCCTGGACAACCTGCAGGTGCTGAGAGAAGTGCTAGATTGGAATCAACCTATCATTCAGGAACTTCAACACCAATATTGATCTCTACAATTGATAAGAGAATTGATAGTTCAGTTAAGACTCTTGTAAGGGTTTCTAGTACTACTGAATCTGCTATACATCAGGCAGTTGTTTTACAGGATGATGGTACTGCAACTACTATACAATACCCATTCACAGGACAATCTAATTCTGGATTAGGTACAATTGGAGCAATTACATCTGGAAATAATATTAATATTAATTTCTATCCTGATGCTTCACAAACAGGTTTAATTGAAGTTCAGGCATATAATGAAGTATTCAATACAATAAATGATTTCCGCAATACTCCATCATCTCTAGTGGTTGGACCTGCAGAGAAGAGTATATTATTATCTGCTTATGATGGTGTAAATGGAAGCAGAGCAAATAAAGTTAATTTTGAATTGGAACATAATGATATTCCAATTTATACTAAAGTATTCAATCCTGCAGATTCAACTCAGTTGAACATGGTAACTGGTGAGTTTACCATACCAGATCATTTCTTTAATGATAATGAGCAATTAACTTATACTCCTGGATCAACATTTGTTGGTGTTGGATCAACTGCAGTATCAATAGGATCTACAACTAATAGTGCTGGTATTACAACTGATATTTTACCAGAAAAAGTATTTGTTAAGGTTTCTAATGAAAATAAATTTAAGTTATTCAGTAGAAAGGAGTATATTTCATCTGGTATTGCAATAACATTTACTGGTGTTGGTGAAGGTAATGCACACCAACTTGATATGACTAAGAAACTATCTAAGACTGTTATTGGTTTAGATGGTATTGTTCAGCAACCAATTTCATTTACTTCAATTGAACATACACTTGATGGTGCTATTGGTGCTGGAACATCTCAGTTTGTTCTTAGTGGAATTAGTTCGGTTCAACCAAGAGATGTATTGAAGATTGAAAATGAATATATGAAGGTTGAGCAAGTAGGATTTGCAAGTGTTTTTGATGGAACTATAAACGATTCTACTGATGTTGCCCTCGGTATTTGTACTCTACCAGTTGTTAGAGTTAATAGAGGAGCTTTGGGTATAGCAGCAACTTCTCACGCTGACACAACCGCTACGAGGGTTCACAGAGGATCCTTCAATATAGTCGATAGTACAGTATGGTTCTTAGATCCACCAAAAGGAAATACTAGAGAAAGAAGGAATGACACAAACTTACCATATGTAAGAGCAGAATTTAGTGGTAGAACCTTCTTAAGAAGCAATTATGACACTAATATGGTGTTTGATGATGTTTCAGATACATTTACTGGAATTGGTAAGACCTATACGATGACTGTTGGTGGTGCTAATACTGAAACTGGTGTTGCTGTTGGAAATGGTATCTTATTCATTAACGGGGTATTCCAGACTCCTCTTACATTAAACAACGCAGGTAATAACTATGAGATAAAAGCAGATTCTACTGCTGGTATTTCTAGCGTTATCTTTACTGGAATATCTTCAGAGAATGGTACTCCTATGCAATCTGATTTTGATATTAATCAGAATCAACTACCAAGAGGTGGACTGATTGTTTCTATGGGTTCTACTCCAGGTATTGGATATGCTCCACTTGTCGGTGCTAAAGTTAAACCTAACCTAAAGAGTAACAGTAATTTATTTGCTGCTGGTTCTATTGATAAGATTACTGGAATAGGTGCATCATCTAAGTATGAAATTGGTATTCAGACTGCTGCTTATGATAACACTACTGGAATCATAACAGTTACAACAAGTTCTGTTCATGGATATGCATTACAGTATCCAACTACAGTTCATCTAAAGCATTTGGAATTTAGATGCCCAACTAATGTTGTTGGAACAGTTGTTACAGGTTCAACAGCATATAATGCCTCTACTGGAGATTTAACCTTACAGATTAATGATCACGGTCTTTCTAATGGAGATGCAATCAAACTTGAAAAAGATTCATTAACATTTACTTGTAATGGTGGTGAAGGTCAACATACATTCGTAAGTGGTGTTCCAAACGCTATTACTCCTAATACTGGTTCTACTAAAACTGCTGCAACTGGTACAACCTATAATCCTGCAACTGGTGAATTGGTATTAGAGATTGGACCTCATACTTTAACTACAAGTAACACTATTGAACTTGCTGACGGTGCTGTTACATTCACCTGTGATATGGATTCTCACGGATCAAATCATTCATACCCTCGTGCTACTGATCCTGCATCTGGTCAAGTTCTTCCAATTATTGGAGTAACTGGAACATCACTTTCAGTTAATGTTGGGCAAGTTACATCAGCAAGTCAGAATAAGACATATCCTCGTGCTACCGATCCTGCTCATGATCAGTACCTATACGTCTCTGACGTAACGACAAATACGTTTAAGGTAAATATCCTACTAGGAACAGCACCAACCTTTACAGGTGCTCACACGTTCGTTTCAGCAACATCTGACGCAGTAAAAACAATTGGTGATGGTGGATATGTTGGTGTTACAACCAACTTCTTCCAAGATCATGAAAGAGGTTTACCTATAGTTGGTATTATATCTGAGAGAACATTTGAAGTTCAAGCAGGTTTAACAACAATTTCACACAACTATCACGGTGGTGGAAGTGTGTATGAATGGTATAACGATCTAACATTTGGTTCTGGATATCGTGATCCAGTTTCTATCGGAGCTACTGATATACAGTTTGTACATAAATTTGTTTCATCAAATACAAATTCAATTACCGCTAATACAGGAACTCAATATACACCTGAGACTGTAGATTATATCTCATCAACTGGAGAATTAATATTAACTCTTGGAAACAATCATGGATTAACTGCTGCAACCACACACGATGTTAATGGTGCAACATATAATCCAACAACTGGTGCGATGACAATCACCGCAGGTGTATTGACTAACGGTCACGGATTCTCTAATGGTGATCTTATAAAGATTGCCGATAATTCAATCACATTTACTTGTACTATGGATAGTAATGGTAGCAACCATACTTATCCTAGACCTTCAGATCCAATAAGTGGTAAGTGGATAGCAATATCAAATGTAACTCAATTTACTTTTGATATTAATGTTGGTGCTTCACCAGAAGTAGCATTCACACCAACCTTTGCTGAATATGATCCTACAACAGGATTAATGGAGATAACAGTTGGTCCTCATACATTAAAACCAGGAACTAGCATCAAACTTGATCAAGAATCAATTAAATTTACTTGTGACCTTGATGATAATACTGCTGAAAAGGCATATCCAAGAGCATCTGATCCTTATCATGATACTGCAATTAATATTCAATCTGTTACTGATACAACTATTACGATTCAAACTTTAGATACAGTACCATCAACACATACTTCAAGACATACTTTCTCTGGTGCAGATGCAAATGCAGTTAAGACGGGTGGTAATTACACACATTCATTTGTTGCAAATCTACCTGTAGCAGTAGATTCTATTAAGAGAGCAACAAACACATTACTATTGGGAACAGAATCTTTAAGCTTTACTTGTTCTAGAGATAAGCATGTTAGTGTTCATCCATATCCTCGTGCTACTGATCCTGCTGCAGGACAGACATTAGGATTAGATGATGCCACAACTAATACTATTAGTGTTAATGTTGGATCTGGTGGTGGAGGAGGAACTGGTGCATTATTTACCGCTAAGGTTGCAACAAATAAGCATAAGTTTGTAAATTCTATTGGAACTCATACATTTGTAGGAACTAATAAGTGGGATGCTATTACTGTTGGCACTACGAAGAAATCTGTTTCTGCTGCCACATATAATGCAGTAACAGGTGAATTAGAATTAAATATTGGATCTACTACTGGATTATCTGCTGCTACTTCACATCAGGCAGAATCAGGCACTAGTTATAATCCAACTACAGGTGTTATGACCTTGAAGATTACTGGTCATAACTTCTCTAATGGTGACTATGTAAGACTCGATGATGGTGCAGTTACATTTAAATGCCAATATGGTGTAGGTTCAGCACATACGTGGGTTGGTGGAACATCAACTAATGCTATTACAATTACTGCTGGTAGTGTCCAGAAAAATGTAACAAATGCAGTATATGATCCTAATACTGGTCTTTGTGTAATGACTATTGGATCGCATAGTTTTACAACTAGTGATACAGTTACAATTGGTGCTAATAAATTATCCTTTACTTGTACTGCTGACGGTAACGTTAAGACTAAGACATATCCACGTACAACTGATCCTGCATATAATACTGCTATTGCAATAACTGCTGTTGATCAATCTGGTGGTACTATTACTTGTAATGTTGGTGCTGTAAGTGGTAATGCAACAACTGCATATCCTCGTGTTAGTGATCCTATTAGTAATAAGTGGGTTGCAATTTCTAATGTTCAGACAGATACATTTGATATTCAAATATTAGATACAATTCCTTCTACTAATACAGACACACATACATTTGTAAGTGGAGCAGCAGGTTCTATTAAGAGAGCATTAAATACTTTAACAATAAAATCTAAAGCACTTAACTTTACTTGTGATGCTGATGATCATGCAACAGTACACGCTTATCCAAGAACATCTGATCCTGCATATAATAGAGAATTAGGAATTACTGCTGTAACAGGAACTACTGTAACTGTAAATGTTGGTATTCCACCTCAGTATCAGGGAGTTACTGTTTCATATGGATCTACAACAGCAAGTAATGTAACTTACGATCCAACAACTGGTGAATTGGTTGTTATTAGTAACAATCATGGCATTTCTGGTGCATCTTTAACAACACCAACAAATGCATCTTATGTTAAGAATACTGGAAATCTAACTCTAACTAAGGCAAATCACGGTTATTCTGTTGGTGATAAGATTCTAATTGAAGATTATGGGTTAACATTTACCTGTACAAAGGATAATAATCAAACAGAACACAGATATCCAAGACCGACTGATTACGCAAGTGGAAGATGGCTTTCAATTTATGCAGTAACAACTAACACATTTAAAGTTAATGTAAATCCAAGTCCATCATTATCTCAATTTACACATACATTTGTACCTGGTAAAACTGTAACCAACTGTATTCAGAAATCAAATGCTTCTGTTCAAATTACACCAGGATCTTTGGTATTCCAATGTGCTCAAGATGTTTATCAAACAAATCATCTATATCCACGTATAACTGATCCAGCATATCATACAGATTTACCTGTAGGTAGAGTAACAATAAACACTATGAGATTGCAGGTAGGTAAATCTCCTGCTGGAACTGGTGGTGCTTTAGAGTTTACTGTTACTAATCAGGGTTCAAGATATGTTAATCCTGAGGTTTCAACACCAGAACCAATTTACGAAAATATGCCAGTTGTTGGTATTTCTAGATTAGGTATTGGTAAAACAGAAGATACTGGTAGAAATTTACTATTGAATCTTAATGTTACTCCAGCAACAACTAATGTTGGAACTGCTAGAAGCATGTTTGAGATTTCAGAATTTGATGTTGCCAGATCTGGTTACTCATTCGCTGTTGGTGACAAATTAAAACCAATCGGATTAGTAACTGATAAGAGATTGCAGAAACCTTTACAAGAGTTCCAACTAGAAGTTGTATCAACATTTAACGATTTCTTTGCTGCTTGGCAGTTTGGTGAGTTAGATTTCATAGATGATATTTCACCTATGCAAACTGGAACCAGAAAGAGATTCCCACTATTCCGAAATGGACAATTATTAAGTTTTGAAATTGATGAAGAATCTCTACTAGGAGAGCAAATTGATTTAAATGCAGTTCTAGTAATATTTGTAAATGGTGTTATGCAGACTCCTAATGTTGCATACCAATTTGAAGGTGGAACAACATTTACCTTCACAGAAGCACCATCAGTAAAAGATAAAGTTGATGTATTCTTCTATAAGGGACAGGATGGAGTTGATGTTGAGATAGTTAATATTAATGAAACTATCAAGATTGGTGATGATATTCGCATCTTTAAGAATCCTGCATTTACAAATACTATAGATCAGGAGAAGGATAGAATTATTAAGGACATTCTTGGTTCTGATCTTGTAGAAACAACTCTATACAGAGGAAAAGGTATTAATGAGTCTGACTTCAAACCTGTTGATTGGACAAAACAGAAGGAAGATAAGATTATTAAGGGTGAATTAATCTCTAAAGCAAGAGAAATTATTGAACCACAGATTTATCCAACAGCAAAAGTTATTGGTGATGTTAGCCTTACATCAGGAAACTCAGGTATTGGTGGAATATTTGTTGATGATGCAGAAGCATTCTTCTATGAAGATGATGCTAACCCTGCATTAGGAACTGTTGATAGGTATAACGTTAATATTACTGCAGTAGATGCATTATTAATGTCACCTGATAATTCAGTAGCAGCAGCAATTACCGCAACTGTTTCTGCTAAGGGTGATATATCAGGATTCACTATTGTTGAATCTGGTAGTGGTTATGTTGGTTCTGCAGTTACATTATCAATCGCAGCACCAATTGGAGTTGGTATTGGAACAACAGTTAAAAATGAGTATGCACAAGTTGGAGTTTCTACATTTGCAGAAGCAACTGCAAATATTGTAAACGGTAAAGTTGATTCTGTATCAACAGACAATATTGGATTGGGATACACTTATACAAATCCACCACAAGTAATCATCAAAAATCCTCGTTATCAAACAGAGGAAATGACTTCATTTGATAATGTTGAGGGTTATACAGGAATTATTACTGGAATTGCTTCAGTAGAAGGTTCTGGTGGTGCAGGAACCAAGGCACTTAAGTTCTTCTTTACTTCACATAAATCAAATGCTAATAAGTTAGCAGTTGGATATCCACTGTTAATTAAAGATACTACAATAGGAGATGGAGTTACTTCTGTTGATGGGCATGATAATAGCGTAGTTGCTATTGGAACACACTTCCTAGATAACATTTACAAAGTTCATACATTCTCACAACTTAGCGACTTTAGAGCAGAAATTACATGCGATATCTTAAGTTCAACTAACACTACTGGTTTCGCTCAAACTGGTTATTATGATATAACTAACGTTGGATTAACAACTTCGTTAGGAACTTTATCTTGGGGTAGAATATATAATGGGGAAAGATCAACTTCTCCAATTTCTATTGGGGTTACTGGTTTGACAGTTGATTCAGGTTTATCAACTTTCCCAACAATTCAAAGAAGGTATTTTGAAGGTTTAAATTCTGAATTTGGACTAAGAAATACTGGTTCTATCCGAATTGTTAGTGGACTATAAAATTATGTCTATAAATAAAGAAAAAAAGTAGCAACTTAATTTATAATCATGCCAGCAATTGTTACTGATCAGTTTAGAATCTTAAACGCAAGCAATTTTGTCGAATCAGTAGAATCAGAAAAAAATTCATATTATGTTTTTATTGGATTGTCTAATCCAACAGGAACACCATCACCTAGTGTTCAAGTTGGGTATGGAAGATCTAGTGATTGGAATAAAACTAATTCAACACCAAAACCTTTAGATAGTTTCTCTAGTACTGCTCATGTGGGCGATACTATGATGTTTGCTAAGAGAATTGCTTCTGCTAACATAAGAAGAATTATTAGAAGAATAGATTGGACTGCTGGTAAAAGATATGAAATGTATCGTGATGATTATTCAACCGAATCTGGTCAACAGAGTCCTATAAATGATTCTAGTAGATTATATGGTGCAAGTTATTATGTAATGAACTCTGAGTTCAAAGTATATGTTTGCATTTCAAATGGTTCAAGTGGTGATAATCCAACTGGGAATATTTCTCAAGATGAACCAATGTTCACCGATTTAGAACCTTCTAGAGCAGGTACTAGTGGTGATGGTTATATTTGGAAGTATCTTTATACTGTTTCACCTGCAGATATATTAAAGTTTGACTCTACAGAATATATTACTGTTCCTAATGATTGGTCAACTAGTACAGATGCCCAAATTAAAGCTGTTAGAGAGAATGGAAATTCTACTCTAAACAACAATCAAATTAAACACATTTATATTGCTAATGCTGGCGGTAAATATGCTGATGGATTGGGACAAGAAGTTGATATATTAGGTGATGGTGACGGCGGTAAGGCAAGAGTTGATGTAGTAGGTGGTAAAATAACTAATGCTACTGTTAGTTCTGGTGGAAATGGTTATAGTTACGGACTAGTAGATTTGGGTGGATTGCAAGATGCTGCTCATCCATCAAACCAGAGAGCAAAACTTGTTCCTATTATACCTCCATCCTTGGGTCATGGATATGATATTTACAAGGAATTAGGTACTGATAGAATTTTGGTATATGCTAGATTTGACGATTCTACAAAAGATTTCCCATCTGATACTAAATTTGCACAGGTAGGTATTGTTAAGAACCCAACTAAAGTGGGAACAGCAGTAACTTATAGTGATTCTACATTTTCATCAACATCAGCATTCATTTTTGAATCGCTTAGTGGATCAGTTGAACCAAAGGTTGGTGAGCGTATAACACAAGTATTGACAAATGGGCGAATTGCTCAAGGATATGTTGCTTCATATGATGCTGATACTAAAGTGATGAAGTATTTTAGAGATAGATCCCTAAACTATACAAAGGCTACAAATGATCAAACTGATTATGCTGGTATATCAACTTCTGGTGCAATTTATTCCTTTGAAGCATCATCAAATGCAATAAAAGGTGATAGTTCCAACTTCTCTGCAGGTATTAATACCTCATTTAGTGGAATAACAACTAATCCAACTGGAACTAAGTTAATTGATTTGGGAGTTAACTTCTCAAATGGGTTATCCAATTCAGAGATAAATAAAGGATCAGGGGAGATTGTTTACTTAGACAATAGACCTTTGATCGCTCGTAATGAGAGACAAAAAGAAGACGTTAAAATCATCCTGGAATTCTAAAGAAAAATGCCACAAAAGACTAACTTAAATATAAGTCCTTATTATGATGATTTTGATAAGGCAGATAACTTTTATAAGGTACTGTTTAAACCTGGATTTCCAGTTCAAGCTAGAGAACTAACAAGTCTCCAGTCAATATTGCAGAATCAGTTAGAATCTTTTGGAAGTCATATCTTCAAAGAAGGCTCTATGGTTATACCTGGAGCAGTTACCTACGATAGTACATATTTTTCAGTAAAAGTAAATCCAGATCATTTAGGGATTGATATAACAATATATTTGGATGCATTAGTAAACAATAATAATGGAAAAGGTACTAAAGTTAGAGGACAGAAATCTCAAATAGTTGGTACTATCAAGAATTATGTCTTACCACCAGATGAAGGTGTTGATGATATTACTCTTTTTGTAAAGTATAACGAATCTGGAACAAGTTCAATAAGTGAAATGTTCCCTGGTGAGGAAATTTTAACACTTGAAGAAAATATTACTTATGGAAATACTACATTAAATGCTGGTGAAACTATTTTAACAACATTAACAGAAGAACCTTGCACTATTGGATCTTCAGTTGGTATTGATCATGGTGTATATTTTATAAGAGGAGTCTTTGTTAATGTTACTAAAGATGTTGTTATATTAGAACCATATTCAAATAAACCATCATATAGAGTTGGTCTTGAGATATCTGAAACTGTAATTAATGCAAATGACGATTCTTCTCTAAATGATAACGCTAAAGGATTTACTAACTATGCAGCACCAGGTGCAGATAGGTTTAAAATAAGTGTTAAATTAGCGAAAAAAGCACTTTTAGATTTTGAAGATACGAATTTTGTAGAATTAATTCGTGTTACAAATGGCGAAATTAAGAAATTACAAGATACCTCAGTATATTCTGAAATTAAGAAGTATTTTGCTAAGAGAACATATGATGAATCTGGTAACTATGCAGTAAATCCATTTAGAGTTAATATTCAAAATTCTTTGAATGATGAAATCTCCTCAAATGGTTTATATGTAGAAGGACAAAAGACTGATGAAGGTAATGATCCTTCAGAAGATACCATGTGTGTTAAATTGTCTCCAGGTAAGGCATATGTTAGGGGATTTGATGTAACATTACCAGGCACTACAGTTCTAGATGTAGATAAGCCAAGAGATACGAAGACAATAAACAAAGCATCCGTTCCATTTAGAATGGGTAGTTTGGTGAAAGTTAATAATGTTGAAGGTACTCCTTGGATTAATGTTGGTGGATCTACTGCTAATACTATTGCTCTTCACAGTCAAAGAAAAGGTGCTGCTCTTAACCCAACTGCGGGTGCTGGAACAAAAATTGGTGAAGCCCGTGTTTATGCATTTGGACTTTCTGCTGCAGAATATAGCGGAACTGGTTCAGAATGGGATCTTCATCTATATGATGTTCAAACATATACAGTATTAAATATTTCCAATCCTGGAACAATTACAACTACTGCTCCACTTTCTAGTCGTGTTAGAGGACTTAGTAGTGGTGCAATAGGATATGTTGCAGCTCATAATCCAGCAGAAATTTATGTAACGCAAACAACTGGAACATTTATTCAAGGAGAGAAGTTAATATTCAACGAAGAGATAAAAGCAACCAATTGTTCTGTAATTACTGTTACTGCATATACAACAGATGATATTAAATCAGTATTCCAAGATTTCAATGGTTTAACTGGTCTTACAAATACTAGTGATTTTAGTGCAGATACTGTTCTGTATGATAAAGTATTACCCAATTTTTCAATAGTTGATCCATTAACAGTAAGTGGTGCTGCTAATGGTAATAGTGCAACAGCACAATCTCCTAGAAGAAGATTTTCAGGACAAGTTGGAGTAAAAACAGATACTATTGTAGGATATTCTACAGATTTTGGACTTCAAACTTATAATAGAGTTACTTCCATATCTGCAGATGGTACAAGCATGGGACTAGCACCTATCACTAATATTGCTGATGTTAATAGTGGTGAAATTATTGCTGGATTAACTACATCAAATATATTCAGAATTAAGTATCCAAAGATTCTTAATCTTGCTAATTCTGGTTTGTACAGTAGATTGCCTAAGAAGAATGTTTCTTCTGTTGATTTATCAGATTCAACTCTACTTATTAATCGTCAGGTAGCAGAAAGAGAAACATCTGCAAATGGTACATTATCTTTTAGTACTAATGCAGCGTTAGAAGGAACTACAGGTAGTGGTTCAGCGTTTGTTTCTTCTGGTATAGGTAGTGCTTTCTTTGAAACATTTGATGAGGAAAGATATTCTATTCATTATGAAGATGGAAGTACAGAACCTTTAAGTGCAGATCAAGTTTCTATAACAAATGCTGGTAATGATATTGCATTTAGTGGACTATCTGCAAGTACTAAGTGTGTTGTAAATGTAACCTTGAAGAAGGTTGGTTTAAAAACAAGATCTAAAGATTTTGTTAGAAGTCATAAATTAGAAGTAACAAGACAGGTAGGTGTATCTACAAATAGTGGTCTTGTATCAAGTAAGTATTATGGATTGAGAGTTGAAGATAATGAGATTTCATTAAATGTTCCTGATGCTGTAAAAATTCATGCAATATATGAATCAAAGGATACAAATATACCATCTCTTGATAAATTGACATTTGTTTCTGGATTAGCATTAGATACAAATACAATTATTGGTGAGAAATTTATAGGTAAGAATAGTAGAGCAATCGGTCAAATTGTTAATAGAGTATCTGCAACAGAAATTGAGTATGTGTATTTAAATGATAATACTTTCTCTAAAGGAGAAGCTATTACATTCTATGAATCTAATATTGAAACTAATCTACAAGGTATAACAAATGGTAACTATGTGGATAGAACTGCAAACTATACTTTAGATAAAGGTCATAAGAAACAATATAGCGATTACTCTAAAATTGTCAGGAAGAGAAATTCTTCTCCACCAACAAATAGATTATTGGTTATCTTTGATTATTATAAGACTCAAAGTGCAGAGAGTGCAGATTTATTTACTGCAAATTCTTATAATAAGGATAGATATACTCATGATGTTCCCCATATAGCTTTAGATAGAGGAACTGATATCTTAGACTTTAGACCTAGAGTTAATCCATTTGATCCATCTACAACAACTGATAAATCACCTTTTGATTTTGCTGCTAGAACATTTGAATCAATATCTAAGTATGTTGTTGCTCCAAATGAAACTTCTATTATTGGATATACTTATTACTTACCTAGAATAGACAAATTAGTTATTAATAAATTTGAAGAGGTAAAACTAATTAAGGGTGTTTCTGCAGATAATCCTGCACCACCTACTGAATTAGGACCTTCTATGGAAGTAGCACAAATAACACTTCCACCTTATTTGTATGATCCTGTAAAAGGACCAAACATTAGGTTATATGATAATAGAAGATTTACCATGAGAGATATTGGTAAAATTGAAAAGAGAGTTGCTAACTTAGAAGTAATGACTTCTCTTACTGCATTAGAATTGGATACTAAATCAATACAAGTTACTGATGCTGATGGATTAACCAGATTTAAAACTGGATTTGTAGTAAATGATTTTAAAGATAGAAGTTTCATTAACTTCAATAGAACACAAGGTTCTAGATGTGATGTTGATGTTGTTAATAAAGAATTAATTAGTGCTGTTGATTTCTGGTCATTAAAGGCAGATTTGGCATTCGATCCTTCAATAGATGAGAATTCTTGTGATAGAAGTGCAAATTTAAAATTACTTGATGATAATTGCCAAAAAACTGGAGATCTAATTACATTAAAATATGATGAAGTTGCTAGTGAAATTAAGAATCTTCAAGCAACTCAAGTTGAAAACATTAACCCATTCAACGTTATTGTATTTGCTGGTGCTGTTATTTTAGATCCACCATCAGATAACTGGACTAGAACAATATATGTTGATGATTATAGAACAGAATCTACTGGAGCAACTTGGGCTGAGCAATCAAATGTTGTTTCTGAGAACGCAACAACACAAACAGATGTAGTTGTAACTGAAGTTGAAGTTGATCCAGGATTGGATGATCCAGACAGACATGGATTTTTTGATGGTAATCATACAGATGTTACTACAACTACAACTACAACCACAACTACAACAAAAGAATTAAGCTTTACTAATCAATTAGAAAATGATATTTACCGTGAATTTGATTATGTTGAGAGTATTAAGATTAGTGGTGCAACAGATCCATTCATGCGTTCTAGGAACGTTGCATTTAATGGAAATGGATTAAAACCATTTACTAAGCATTACCATTATCTTGATAGTGGAATTCCTGATGTTTTCCCTAAAGTAATCCAAATTGATATGGTTTCTGGTACTTTTTCCGTATATGAAGATGCAATCATCTTTAAGAATGGTAAGCAGATAGGTAAAGTTAGGGTAATGGCTCCCGAACATAAGTACGGTGATGCAAGTGTAATGGCAGTTCCTATGGGAGAACCAAGTGGAATTAATGTATTAAATGGAAGTGTAGAAACTTATCAAGTTGATATATTTGATAGAACAAGACCTGCTCCATCTGATGCTTATTCATCAACATCAAACCTATTTAATGCTGATGTTGTTTCATTAGCAAATGACGAAACTTACTTTGGATATGTGACAGATGGATGTTCAATTGTTGGAGAATCTAGTGGTGCAACAGCAACAGTAACAAACTCTGCATTAATGTCAGATAATTGGGGTGATATTTTAGGTGCATTCTTCTTTAGAAATGCGAATCAAACACCACAACCACCAGTATTGTTTTATAGTGGAACTAAGACATTTAAGTTAACTGCTACTACTCCAGGAACAGTAACCCTACCAGGAAGTACTGCTCTTGCAAGTGATGCAACAGGAACCTATCATGCAACAGGAACGATCCTTACACAACAAACATCTACAGTTGGAGTTAGAAATCCACCCGAACCTGCACAAAGACCTAATGAGACTACAACTAGTATAAACATTAGTCAAACATCAGAGACTGTAAGAATAGAAGCTCCTTATAGGGATCCTCTAGCACAATCATTCAGAGTTGATGAAACTGGTATGTTCTTAACTTCTGTTGATGTTTACTTTGCAAGTAAAGATCCAGCAGCTAAAGTATTTGTTGAGATTAGAGATGTTGAGTTGGGAACACCAACAAACTTCCTAGTACAGGATTATGGACAAGTTTCATTAAATCCAAGAGATATTACAACATCTATAGATGCTTCTATAGCAACAAATATTAAATTCCCATCACCAGTCTTTTTAGAAGGTGGTAAGGAATATGCAATAGTATTTTTATCTCCAGCATCTGATTTGTATGAGATGTGGGTTTCAACTATGGGTCAGAAGACGGTTAAAACTGCAAATCTACCTGATGTTGAATCTGCTGTTTGTACTAAGCAATATATTGGTGGTAGTTTATTTAAATCACAGAATGGTACAATTTGGACTCCAAGTCAGTATCAAGATTTAACATTCCAATTATATAAAGCGGCGTTTGTAGAGAATGGTACAGTTACTTTCTATAATAGTCCAGTTGAAGCAGGTAATGAAAATACTCAAGCATTACCTGACAACCCAATCAGAACTTTACCTAGAAAATTAAAAGTTAAAGTTTCTGGTCTTGCTGCTGCAGATGCTCCTGTTGGTAGAAAGATGAGTACTGGTCTTCCTACAGATGAAGAAGACGGAAGTATTACTGGTGTAGTTGAAAATGTATTTGCTCCTATTAATACTGGTACACAACCAGAGTTAGTTTATGGTGGTACACAATATCAGTTTACTAACCAATCAGCAGATCCTGATCCTATTGCTAATACTATTCCTATCAAATCAATAAGTGGGGATGGTGCTGGCGCAACTGCAACTATTACTATTGATGGTACTACTGGAGCAGTTAAATTAATTGAAAATATTACTGCTGGTAGTAGATTCGCTCTTGGTGATGTTGTTACTATCGATAACAGTAGTGCTTTGGTTGCAAGAGGTGCTGGTGCTAAATTTGCAATTAAAGCAATTAGTTCTACATTAGATACAATACATCTAACAGATGTTCAAGGTGAAGTATTCAAGCAAGGTCAAAACCTTATTCATTATGGTGCTGCAAATGATACTAGAACTGCAGCAACAGGTGGAACTGTAAGTTCAGATTCTGAAGTTCTTAGTGATCTTAATACAGGTAATGTTCTTGAAGTTGTACAGTACAATCACGGACATCATGGTGCAAATAATGCTGTTAAACTTGAAGGAATCGAACCAGATTCTGTAGCAACTCAAACAACTGCTGATTTAACCTTAGGTGGCACATTAGTATCAGTTGCTTCTACTTCATCATTCGTTAATTTTGCTGGTATCGCAACAGATAGAGGTGATGCTCTAATAGAGAGTGAAATTGTTTCTTATGTTGTAGGAACTGGACAGTTAACACTTGATGGTAGAGGACTTGGTGGTTCTACTGCAATTGGACACAGTACAGGAGTTTCTGTTCAACCATATCAGATAAATGGATTCCCATTAGCTGGTATTAATAGTACTATAAATGTTCCTGCAAATACTACACTTAGATCTGAATCAAATATTGATAACTATTTCTTAGAAATTGATAGGGGAACTGGTCCTAGAGGTAATAATGTTGCTGATAATAAGGCATTAGTATGCTTTACTAGTGAAAAAGCTGTAGGTGGTAAGACTGTGAAAGTATCTCAGAACCATCAATTCAGTACCTTATCCCCACAGTTTAATGTGATTACTCCTGGTAAGGGAACTTTTGTTAATACAGCAGTTAGGACCGTTAGTGGAACTAGTGCTGGTGGATCTGAAGTATCCTTTATAGATCAAGGATTTGAACCAACTATATTAAATGAAACTACTTTCTTCCCAACACCAAGATTAGTAGCATCCAAAACTAATGAATCACTTAGATTAAGTACATTACCTAAGCATAAATCATTAGCATTAAAGGTTGATTTCAAATCAACTGATAGTAATTTATCTCCAGTATTGGATGCAAAATATGCTACTTTTGTTTTAGGTAGAAATAAGATTAATGCTCCAGTATTGGATTATGCTACTGATACAAGATCAAATTCATTAGAAAATGATCCACATGGTTCAATATTCGTATCTAAGAGAGTTAATTTGAAGCAACCAGCAAGTTCATTAAAAGTATTTGTTGGTGCTAATGCACAACCAGAAGCAGACTTTAGAGTATTCTACAGACTATTCAGTGCTGATTCTAGTGAAGTTTCTCAAACATACAGAGCCTTCCCTGGATATAAGAATTTAATAGATACTGATGGTGATGGTTTTGGTGATGATATTATTGATATAGGTTTAAATGATGGTAGAGCAGATGCTCAAGTTAAGAAGAATGGTCAAAATGATTTCTCAGAATATCAGTTTACCATAAATGATTTGGAACAGTTTGATGGATTTGTAATCAAAATAGTGATGTCATCTATAAATGAATGTGTTCCAGTTAGATTAAAAGACTTTAGAGCGATTGCATTAGCGTAATGAGAACTTTTCAAGAATTTCTACAACTATGTGAAGGTGGTCTAGCAAGACAATTGAGTAATGCTAGAACTAAAGATACTGGTCACATCTCTGCTGATCGTGGTGATGATGAGGATGAAAATCGTAGAAAGAGAAGAAGACTTGAATCTAAGTTAGAGAAAAGTGGTATTGGTTATCGTAAGACAACTGGTAGATATCAATATGATGATGGAGTTGAGGGTAGAGAAGTATCTTATTCTGTTACTAAACCTAAAAATATGTCAAGACGTGCGTTTGGTAAGAAGATGAGAGAATATGGTCGTGAAGAAGGTCAGGAATCTGTAATCACTAAGAAACCAGGTAAAAAGGCAAGACTACATTATACTGATAAGAGTAAGAGAAAATCTGAAGGGTTGGGACATGAAAAACCAGGTTCACATCCACAAAAGTATGGAGAAACTGGTGAAAAACGTCAGAGAGGTGACAAATTAAAAGATAAAAAGAACGATAGGAGTATGCACTACGCATGAAAACATTTCAACAATTTCAAGAAGATATTGATGACATCATAAAGGGTGGCATTACTTCATTTATAAACAAAAATAAAAATGTTAAAGTTGGTGATTTTATCAATCCCGATAAAAGAAAGAAAACTATTGACAAGGTGAAAAATAGAGGTAAGAATACCTTAGCAGATACCTTAGGGTCACTTAGTCGAGAATTGAAAAAATAATGAAATCATTTAAACAACTCTTAGAAAAACTCAGTAAAGATGATCGTATAATGCGTCAATATAAGGATATCACTAATCCTAAAAAACCATCTGAAAAGGATTTAATTAACGGACTACCAATACCAAAAGCATGATACCAGTTGAAGGACATAAAAATCTGTTTCGTGATCCAGAAACAGGTGCGATTTTAAATTATGATTCAAATTCATATTCTCATCATATTTCTAAAAGAAATAAAAAACTTGATGAGAAAGCGGAACTGGATGAGATGAAAAAGGATATTGATGAAATCAAGTCTTTGCTTAAAGAGTTAGCTAATCGTAAACATAAATAATAGATAGATTCTTGAATTGCTTAATAAATGGCAGATATTAAGGTCAGAGTAGGGCAAAAAAACGCTGTTAAGGTTATATCTTCACTTGCTGGAGCCCAAGGATTGTCCTTAGCTGAACTTAGTGACGTAAATGCTGCGAACCTACTTAATGGAATGATATTGGTATATAATGGAGCAACCCAAAAATGGGACGCTACACTATCCTTAACACCTGGCTCAGAAGCAAATTTAGACATTAACGGGGGAAATTTTTAAATGGCTAGCATTATCAGGATCAAACGATCCTCTGGTACAGCAAAACCTGCCAGCCTAAATTGGGGTGAAATGGGTTATGTAACTGGTATCGGCAGTTACGGTGGAGTAAATCAATATAAAGATAGAATATTTGTTGGTGACGATGGAAGTAATGTTTTCTCAGTAGGAGGACATTATTATACTTCTATGATGGACCATCAACCAGGTGCTGTTGCTGGTGTTACTAACTCAAGAAATACAGATGGTGGTATCGTTGCTGTTCTTGATGATAACCGAAAAGTTGATCAGTGGAATGTAGATAATCTTAGAATGGATGGTAATACTTTATCATCTACAAATACAGATGGGGATGTTATATTTGCGACTGATGGAACTGGTGAATTTGCTGTTACTGACGATACAGCATTCTCATTTGGTTCTGATAAGGATGTTAAATTTGAATATGATGAAGATGGTAATGATGAGTTAGTAGTATCCAGTCCTACTGGTAAGCAAGTTAAGTTTACTACTCCATTAAATGTAGACACTCAGTCATACTTCGGTAAGGTTAAGATAGAAGATAATATAATTTCTACTGTAAGTGGTGCTGGAGATAAACTGTTTATTGACCCATTTCCCGATGGATTAAGTAATGAAGGTGATGTTATCATCAAAGGTAACTTACAGATTGATGGTACAACAACTTCAGTTAACTCAACCGCAGTAACAGTTAATGATCCAATATTTGTTATTGGTGATGTTACCAGTTCTAGGGTAGTTACTGCTCCTGCCACAACTGGTGTTAGTACAATTACAATTGATTCTGTTGTTGGTATTAATACTGGTGATATTGTAAGTGGTCATGCATCACTTCCAAATGCTGGATTAACAACAGTTACTGAAGTTAATACTACAGGTAAAGTTATTACCATTCAGGGAACAACTACTGCTGGTATTACAACAACTTCAGAATTAACAATAACTCATGCTTACGATACTAATACAGATCGTGGTATAGCATTTAAATATAATACTGGTATTGGAACTGGAAATAACAAAACTGGTTTCTTTGGTTATGTAGATGCTGATACAAATACTGGAAGTAATGCTCCTGCAAGATCTTGGACATACGTTCCAGATGCAGGTACAGCAAGTAATACAGTATCTGGTACTAGAGGATTCCTAGATATTAAAGGAATTTATTATCAGACTGCTGATTATAATGCTAATGGTGCTGTATACTTCGATGAGAATGGATTACAGACCTCAACTAATAATCCAGCTGCTCCTATAGTAACATCTAAGCAGATTCTAACTGCTGTTACTAAGAACACTCTTCCATTACCATCTAACGTAACAGTTACTGCTGGTGATGTTGTTAGGCAAGACACCAGTAATGCTTACGGTGTTGTTGAGTCATCCGTATCTAACGGAAATTCAATTGATCTAATTGGTGTTGAAGGAACCTTTACCAATACTTACAACATTAGAAGAGAAGGGCAAAATGGTTCTATTGAGAATTTATCAGTAATTCCATCATCAGTTTCTGTGATATATACTAATAAGCCTCACTGGTCTTCTACACTTGATGGGGGTACTTTCTAACCTAATAGATCATGCAACAACAAAATAATGGTGACGTTGATGTTAATGTTCTTGTCAGTTTATATAATAATAAATTGGCACAATCATTAAATCAAAATGTACTTTTGGAAGCAAAATTACAAACAATAAAAAATGATTTTGAAGAAGAAACAAAACTCCTTCAACAGGAAATAGTTACTTTACAAGAAGAAATTCAAAAATTGAAAAAGACCAAGAAAACTGATACTTAGAGGAAATGGCAAAACCAGCAAGTAGACAACAATTAATAGATTACTGCTTACGGAAGCTGGGTGCTCCTGTATTAGAAATTAATATTGATGACGATCAAATAGATGATGCAGTTGATGATGCTATTCAACTTTTCAACGAACGTCATTTTGATGGTGTTGAGAGGATGTTTCTTAAGTATAAGATCACTCAAGAGGATCTTGATAGGGGTAGAGCAAAGGATATTGATGGAGTTGGTATTGTAACTACAACAGCAACATCCACAAATATAGCAGGTTACGGAACTACAACAAGTAGTTGGTATGAGACTTCTAATTTCATACAGGTTCCAGATTCTGTAGTTGGTATAGAAAAGATTTTTAAATTTGATACTAGCACCATATCAGGTGGCATGTTTAGTATTAAATATCAGTTATTTTTGAATGATCTTTATAATTTTAATTCAGTTGAATTACTTCAGTATGCTATGGTTAAATCATATCTTGAAGATATTGATTTCCTATTAACAACTGATAAGCAGGTAAGATTTAATAAGAGACAAGATAGATTATATTTGGATATAGATTGGGGTGCAGAATCACTTGATAATTTCTTAGTTCTTGATTGTTACAGAGCATTAGATCCAACATCATTTACTCAAGTTTATAATGATGTATTCTTAAAACAGTATCTCACGGCTCTCATAAAGAGACAGTGGGGACAGAATTTAATCAAATTCCGTGGAGTTAAGTTACCAGGTGGTATAGAACTTAATGGTAGAGAGATTTTTGATGATGCTGAAAGAGAAATAGAAGGTCTAAGGGCAAGGATGGCATCAGAATATGAACTGCCTCCTTATGATTTTGTGGGTTAATGTAACATGGCATTAAATTCATATTTTTTACAAGGTTCTTCTTCTGAGCAGAGATTAACTCAAGATCTTATAAATGAACATCTAAAGATTTACGGTGTAGAAGTAACTTATATTCCAAGAAAGTATGTAAATACAAAATCTATTATAGAGGAAGTTCAATCTTCTAAGTTTGATGATAATTTTGCTATAGAAGCATATGTCAATACCTATGAAGGGTATGGTGGACAAGGTGATGTATTAACTAAATTTGGAATGAGTATAAGAGATGAAGTTACTCTTACAGTTTCAAAAGAAAGATTTGAAGATTTCATAGCACCTTTTATGGCAGGTTTAGATGATGGTCCTGGTGGTAATGAAGAGATTATACTTGCTACTAGACCTAGAGAAGGTGATTTAGTATATTTTCCTTTGGGTGAGAGATTATTTGAAGTTAAGTTTGTAGAACATGAAGATCCATTTTATCAGTTAGGTAAAAACTACGTTTATCAACTTAAATGTGAACTCTTTGAATATGAGGATGAAATTATTGATACTTCTATCGGTGTTATCGATACTCAGGTTCAAGATGATGGTTATATTTCCACATTAACTTTAGTTGGTGTAGGAAGGACTGCTGAAGTAGCAGCATCTATTGGTATTGGATATGTTAGAGAAATCTTCCTTAATAATGATGGTTCTGGATTTACTTCACAACCAACAATAACATTCTCAGATTCTCCATCAAATCAGCCAGCAAGAGCAGTTGGTATTCTAACAACTAGAGCAAACGTTACTTCTATTGAGAAGATCTTATTGACTAGTGCTGGTGGTGGGTACAACACTCCACCAACTATCACAATTTCTGGTGGTGGAGGAGTTGGTGCTGCTGCAACTTGTTCTATCGAAACTGTTTATCAAGGTGTTGTTAACTTTAACGTTGTTGATGGTGGTGTTGGATATGGAACAGAACCTTCAATAGCGGTTACTCAACCTGGTGCTGGAACAACTGCTGTTGGAATAGCATCTATAGGTATGGCAGGGTCAGATCAAGTTCTTAAATCAGTTTATATTGGCGATCCAGGTCGTGGATATACTGCAACACCAAATGTAGTTGTTGCTGGTCCTCCTTCTTTGTCAGGTATTGGTACATTTATCTTTAATGAAATTATAGAAGGATCCAGATCATTTGTACAAGCAAGAGTCAAATCTTGGGATGCTGATACTAATATATTACAGGTAAGTAATGTTGGTATTGGTGGAACTTTAACTGGATTCTATGTTGGTGAGGTTATTAAAGGAAAAACTTCTGGCGCAGAATTTTCACTTGCTTCATATAATTCTGATGATGCTAATGATAAATATAATGATGGAGATGAATTTGAATTTAACGCAGATCAAATCTTAGACTTCACTGAATCAAATCCTTTTGGTAATTTTTAATGTTAGGAACCTATTTTTATCACGAAATAATAAGAAAAACTGTTATCTCTTTTGGAACTCTTTTTAATGAGGTTCATGTTAGACATCAAGATGCTACAGGAAAAGATATTAGCGATATTAAAGTACCTATTTCATATGGTCCTAAGCAGAAATTTTTAGCAAGAATTCAGCAACAACCAGATTTAAACAAGGCAGTTCAAATTTCATTACCTAGAATGTCATTTGAAGTTAATAATATTCAGTATGATCCATCTAGAAAATCGGGTATTTCTCAAACTTTTACAGCACAGGAAGGTACTAAGTTAAAAAAAGTTTTCATGCCAGTTCCATATAATTTGGGATTTGAGTTAAATATTTTAACAAAACTCCAAGATGATTCTATGCAGATCCTGGAACAGATTTTACCATTCTTTCAACCAGGTTTTACTTTAACTATTGATTTGGTTAAACAAATAGGTGAAAAAAGAGATGTTCCAATGGTTCTTGATAGTATTACTTTTTCAGATGATTATGAAGGTAATTTTGAAACCAGAAGAGCATTAATATACACATTAAACTTTACTGCTAAGACTTATATGTTTGGACCTATTGCAGATTCTACAGAGGGTCTCATTCGTAAGGTTCAGGTTGATTACTACTCTGATAGTAATACACAAACAGCAAAACGTATGCAAAGGTATAGTGTAAAAGCAGCAGCGAAGAAAGATTATAATGAAGATACTGTGATTGATCAGTATGATGATCCATTAATTCCACCAGGTGATGATTTTGGATTTACTGAAGAACGTACTTTCTACGGTGATGGAAAGGATTACAGCCCAACTAGAAAAGTAGATCTTTAAATCATGAAAGATAATTATGACAATTTGAATGATACATTCAACACCGAAATAGAAGTTCAGCAAGTTAATGAACCTGTTGGTATCCGAAGAAAGGATGCTGTAACTGATATCGCTGATGATGCTGATAAGGATTATAAGTATGCAAGAGCACAGTTATATTCATTAATAGAGAAGGGACAGGAAACTTTAAATGGAGTTATGGAACTTGCAGGTGAAAGTGCAAGTCCTAGAGCATATGAAGTTGCTGGTCAAGTATTAAAGTCAACTGCAGATATTACAGATAAGTTAGCAGATCTTCAGAAGAAAATGAAAGATTTGGATGAAGATAAACCTAAAGGTCCAAATACTGTTACAAATAACGCATTATTTGTTGGTTCTACAAGTGAATTATCAAAAATGCTAAAGGAAGGTATTCTAAATAATAAAGACGATTAATCCGTTCCATGAATAATATAAGAGTTAAACAGAAACCTCTAAACGATTGGAGATCTGAATTAATAGAAGAATCTAATTGTGATTGTAACTGTGGAGAAGATCCATGTGTAAAATGTGGTGGTAATTGTCACGATCTTGATGAAGGTCTTGCCAGTAAGTTAATTAAGGTTGGTGCTGGTGTTTGGGCTGCTAATAAAGCTGGTAAGTGGATAAAGAAGAAGGGTGATGCAGCACTTGATGATGCAAGAAAGAATATGAAGATAGGTGGAGATAAGAGAAAATCTGATATTGAAAAAGCAACTGGTGTAAAATTAGAACATGTAGAAGGTGGTATAAGTGTTCAGAATGTTGCTGACGGATTAAATTTTACAGAAGTAGAGACGGTAGATATAATTAAACCAGAACCAATTAAAGGTGCTTCTAACTGGCAATTGGAAATGGCAGTTGAATCTTTAATCTCTGAAGGATATAATGATGAGGATATTGTTACTATATTGACAGAAGAATTGCCAAAAATACCACTTGCTCCAATTGTAACTGGTGCTTTTAAAGGTGCATGGAATCTATCAACTAGAGGTGTTAAAGGTGCATATGATTTAGGTAAAGGTGTAAGAAGTGTTGTTAATCGTGGTGCAAAAGATACTAAACTAACGAAAGATATTCTCTCTACTGCTAAAAAATTAAGAAATCCTGATGGTGTATCAATAATTAAAAGTCCAAGTACTAATGCATCAAGTAAAGGTGGTGGTCTATTAAAATCCTTTAAGGGTTTTATGAAGAATGTTAAAGATTCTACTGGTAATCTAGCAAATAGAACTAAAGAAAAATTAACTAGAATTAATAATTCTAGAAAGGCAGAAGTTGTACAAACTGCAAAGGATGTAGATGTATTGGGTGGTGCTGCTACCAACCCATCAACCAAAATTAAACCCATGAAGAATATTACACCTTCTTCTATTGGTGATAAGATAACTGGTGTTACAGGTAAAATGGGAGGCGGTGCAGCTGCTGTTACTGCAGGTATAGTTGCTGGTAGTAAACTTACTAGCAAATCTCCAAGTAAAGTTACACCTGCAGCACCTATAACCAATGATAGTAAAACTGAACAACCTACTAAGAGAGAATTAAGGAATCAGAGAAATGATGCTTTAAGTAGTAAGGAAGGAAGACGTGAAAGAAGAGATGCAAGAGTTAAAAATAAGATTAGTGGTAATAGACCAACAGGAAAAACAAAATGGGTAGGAAAGAATACTACATGGAAGGATAGATATGGTAATGTTATTGCACCAAAAGTAACTGAGGCATTTGGTGGTTATAAAGGTGGTACAATTATAAATCCAAGTGGATCTAGAAATAAATTTGGTTTACCTGATTCTATCAAATCCATACCAGGAGGAATAAAAGAAGTTCCTCTTACACCTTCTCAAAATAGATTATTGGTGAAAAAGGATAAAAAAACAAAGGTAGGTTAAATGAAAATATTAAAAACAAATGAACTTTGGCATAAATAATTAAATAAAGGACAAAAAAGTATCATGTTAATTAAAGTTTTAGCTGCTGAAACTAACCTTGGATCTGCTACGAATGTAGGTACTGCTACTGTAGTTAAGCTTTTGAATAATCAAGGTTCAGCTGATCAAGTCATAAGAAAAGATTCTGGTGGTAGCGTTCTTGGTAGTTTTACTATGGCAGGAAATGAATCTGCTTTTGTAGAAAAGGATCCTACTGATACATTAGAAGGTGGAGCAAATATTTTAGCTGCAAAAGTTGCCTACGCAAACTAATAGTTTCTTTTTATTATGAATCAACAAGAGGTATACTTAGGTAATCCCAACCTGAAGAAGGCGAATACGCCTATAGAATTTTCTCAGGATAATATTCTTGAGTTTTTAAAGTGTAAAGATGATCCTGTATATTTCGCAAGGAAGTATATCAGGATCGTTTCTCTTGATGAGGGATTGGTCCCCTTTAATATGTACGACTTCCAAGAGAAGTTAATTAAAAGATTCCACGAGAATAGATTTAATATCTGTAAGATGCCTCGGCAGACAGGTAAATCTACTACATGTATATCATATCTTCTACACTATGCGGTTTTCAACGATAATGTCAATATTGCTGTTCTGGCGAACAAAGCGTCCACGGCTAGAGATTTACTTGGCAGATTACAACTTGCATATGAAAATTTGCCTAGATGGATGCAACAAGGTATAATATCTTGGAATAAAGGTTCTTTGGAATTAGAAAATGGATCTAAAATATCAGCAAACTCTACTTCTTCCTCTGCTGTTCGTGGTGGATCTTATAATGTCATATTTTTGGATGAGTTCGCATTCATC